>ERZ779889.496-NODE-496-length-49196-cov-4.757270_pt1 | contig 49196 bp, 31 predicted proteins | sample MGYA00511030_ERZ779889 | MGnify/ENA primary metagenome ERZ779889 (study PRJEB29588, sample SAMEA2160616) | human gut metagenome | biome: human gut; feature: human-associated habitat; material: faeces | place: Denmark | collected 2008/2010 ... | reverse complement strand
GAAGGGAATTATGATACTGCGCTAAGCAGGTATATCATGAAAAACCGCAGTACGGTGATGCCATACTGCGGATTTTTTGCTGAGCGTTCCTGATTTTACTATTGTAGTCACATAAAATATGCAAAATTTACGCATAATTCACTCCATTTTTATCCCGGCAAGGGATGAAAATGTGCAGGCAAATTCTTTTATTATAGCGGGCTTAGCCGCACATATGACTTTTATTTGACCGATTTGACAAGCCATGCACGCGTTTTGAATTATTACGTATTTAAAGCTCGGCCATCTACTGTATAACGCTTCCCTTTGGCACGAGCAGTATATGTTCTCCGACTTCGGTATCGAAAGCGAGCAGGCTGTTTTCCTTGCCCCTTAGAGTTTCGGACTTAATGCCGTTGCGGTAAACATCGACCTTTTCATCCCAGGGATTTCTTATTCTGCACTCGCCGCCGAGCTGTGAATCGATTTCAACATAATCTATCGCGCCGCTTGTCATAGAAGACGATACTAAAAATCCGCCCTTTGCAAGAAGCTTATACTTAGCGTCCCATTCGCGCGGCCATGCCGGGAATACGCGGATAACCGGGTCCTCACCCGGAAGCGGTGAAAGGCTTTGATTGAGTGCCTGCTGAAGTGCCATGCTGAATGTTCCGTAGCCTTCGGCAGAATAATAGTCGCCCTGGTCGTGTAAAAGATTCGGAGTGTTCTGGAACATCTTGTATTGAGTGTAGAACATCACTTTAAGCTCGTCTGCAAGACCGAGCTTTGCGGCGTCTTCCAAAAATCTGCTCGAACCGTTAAGGTCGGGAATACTGTCAAGATACTGATTAGCATATCCCGGAGTTGCATAGAAGGTGTTCAGCGCGATTTTCCACTGTCCCTTGTCCTTTTTCTGATCGCGGGTTTCAAGATTCAGGACGTCGAACTTTTCGAGCATTTTAAACTGCGGAGTTTCGGTGGCTAACGCCCTTACAAGAACTGCAGGCTCCCGACCGAGAGCCCATGTCGGCTTGTCTGAGGTTTTTGTTCCTTCGTGGCTGATGGCGCCCTCTTCGTTGCTCATCGGATATGGTGCGAGGTTTTTGAGGCACTCCTGCCAGAGCTTGCGCATATCCCCATCAGTATCAAGTATTTCTGATGACTTTATCGCAACAGCAAATATGCCCCTTGCAAGTGAAAGATCGTCGATAACGTCCTTGCCGCCCCAGATGTGCTCGTGAAGATTTGTGCGGTTGAAGTGGTACTTTCCGTCGCTTTCCTTGACAAATCCGTAATAGTTGCGGTAAAGCTCTGCTGCGCCCTTTATGAATTTATATGCGTGATCACGCAGCCACTCCTCGTCCCCGGTGTAGAGATATCTCTGCCAGAAGTATTCGGCAGTTTCCTGCGTTGCTACCATAGTGTGGGTGACATAGCTCACGCTGCTGCCGCTCCAGAACTTATAGTTCCACGGCACTAAAAAGCTGTTTCTTGAGTCTCCGATGGCGGTTATAGTTTCTGTAAGCTCGCCCTCGCCGGCAAGGAATTTTTGAAGGTCGGCTGCAACATCGTCAGGTAGGGTTTCTGCTCCCAGAACTCCGGATGTCTCACCGATAAAGAGTGCGTCTTCGCTCTCGATTCCCCACAGCTGCTTCGCCGCGACCTTGTACTGCTCATAGCAGCGTTCGCGAAACTTGAACAGCGGCTCCAAAAGCTCGCCGTGATTAGCGCTTTCAAACGGCTGATACAATGAATCCTGATTCCAGTTCCAATACCAGCTGCCCCAGTCGCGGCGGTCACCCTCGGCTATCCATATTCCACCGTTGTATTTTGATGGGAACTCGCCCCTGTTTGAGATTCCGGCGAGATACATATAGTAATTTCTGCGCTGTTCAAATTCCGGCTGTTCGGGAAGGTAAACATAGGATTTCGACCAGAAATCCGCCCAGTACTCGCAGTTTGAGGCGTATACCGTATCAAAATCGTTGCAGTTTAAGCAGTCGTTTATGGCGTTTTCTTTTACAGTTACATCTTTATCAAGGCTGGATTTTCCGCCTATTACTACTGTAAAATGTTTCGCTCCCGCCGGAATGGTAAGCACTGCCGAAGTGTTTTTCACCGAGAGATCATACTTTGTTCCCTTGATTCCGACCGCCGCGGCAGTGTGGCAATAGAAGTCGTTTTGGGATATTCCGGTCGTGCATTTTTCGGTAAAGGTCTGTTCAAGCAGGGCGAGGCTATCGTTTTCTTCAGAAGTGAGCTTTGATTCAGCCCTGAAGCCGCCGCGCTCAACAGTCGGACTTCTGAGCATATTCAGAGTGATTTTTATGTCGGATGGGCTTTCCCGGCGGTCGATGATATCTATAAGTACCGCATCAGATGAGTTGTCGGCAATGACAGCTGCTGAGATATCCTGACTGTCAATGCTCAGTCTTGCATCGTAAAGCGACAGCTTCTGAGCGGTTGTGTCACCGAAGACATCTCCGCCGAAGTCTATCTCCAGCCGACCAAGCGCACCGTTGTCATAGGTGGACTGCGCCGAAGCGTCGTTATACATAAAAGTATCAGTGTGATTTAACTGCATGGACAGCGTTTTTGAATCCTTCTGCCATACAGGTCCGCCGAACCGTCCGTTTGCAACAGGCATACCGTAAGGACCGAAGTCGATGATCCCGGTATATTCAAGGTCAGAACGGCCTATCATTTCGGCATAATCCGGATTGAACATTGGATCGGATGAAATCTTGATTTCTGATTTCGCTCCGCATCCTGAAGTGGTCATGGTGCTTAATAGCAGTGCTGAAAGTATTGCGGAGGATATAAGCTTTTTTACCATAATAATGCTCCTTTCGCTCGTAAATAAGCTGTATGTTCCAAGCTTTTGCGCTTTATATAATTATACATTATGCGTGCCGCGAAAACAATAGCAAATAAAATAATGAGTATAAAAGGTCAATAACTTTTTATAAATATGCAGAATGGTTGACATAAATGGACGCAGGTATTATAATAGAATCAATTAAATCATCGAAAGGAACGATTATTGATGAAAAAACTGCTTCAGCTTTTGCTTGCCGGTATGATACCGCTGTCTTTGTCAGCTTGTTCAGCAGCAAAAAGCGAGCCAATCGGAGGATATCTTGCGATATATCCCGCGCTCTACGAGCCTGATATGGGTGTCGAGTATGCCCAGTTTCCATCGAAGGAATATACCGATACCTACCGCACAGATGTGCTTTACTACGCCATATCAAAGGACGGCGGGGATTTTCAGCCGCTGAACAACAATAAGGCAGTGCTGTCTCCGCAGGGCTGTGAAAGGCTGAACTATCCGTTTATCTTTCGCAAGGATGGGGGATACTGCCTTGTTGCGGCCTCGGGCGACTCCTCCTCAATCCTTGTTTTCGATTCGGACGATCTTCTTTACTTCAGAAATCAGCGTCTGATAGAATTGAATCCCGATGGTATCCCGGTAAAAAAGCTGTCTGTTCAGAAAAGTACTTTCGGATATAAAATCTGCTGGCAGGGCGGCGACGGTAAGTCGTATATCACCAAAACCAGTGACTTTGAGAAGTTTTCAAAGCCTTCTGAAACGGATTTCGTTCCCGAAGTGGTAAACGCCGCACTGCCCGATTATGCCGATAAGGATGAAGCTTTCATATTCGAGCTTACCTCGGATGAATACGAAAGGATTAACCGAAAGTACGGCAAGCTGCACAGCGTGTCGGTTGAGTGTGAGGATATATCAATCAGCGCGGGAGACAGTGCAACGCTTCCCAAGACGGTTGATGTTGTATACAGTGATGGCTCAAAAACGCCGATGTCGGTTGAGTGGAACATTTCCGGGCTTGACCTGACACATCTTGAAAAAGGTGAGTATACCGTCAAAGGGCGGATAACCGCAGACGGTGAATATAACTCTCCTCTTGCCCTTTACTGCGCCGACCCATACGTGGTGTATGATGAGGATAACGACTGCTACTACTTTACCAGCTCTAATATGAACGAGAACTCTGCCAATGGCGGAGGAGCTTATCAGAGCATAGTTATCCGCAAGGCAGACAGCATAAATGGAATAACGGATGCCGAAAAATTTGAGATATGGACAGACCGCACGCTTGAGGACGGCACACGCATCACCGGCTGGTACTGGGCGCCGGAAATTCACAAAATCGGCGATAAATGGCGGATAATCGCGCTTGCAACGGTTATTTTGCCAAGCGGAACGAATCTTGGCGGACGCCAGTGCATCTTCACCTGCGAGGGTGATGACCTTACCGACCCCGCCGCATGGGAGTATACCGGTTATATTCACGATGCAAACGGTCAATCGGTCGGTTCATTTGATACAACCTATTTTGAGTATGGCGGAACGAGCTACTATGTCACACCGAAAAACTCGAGCATATGGATAACCACAGTTGACACCAAAAATCCTATTTTTCCGACGGGTGATCTTGTTATGCTATCCACCGCAGACAGGGCATACGAAACCAACAACGGCTCGGGAAAAGCAGGCTATAATAATATGTCTGGCGGCAAAGTCGGGCAGATGATAGAGGAAGCTTCGTCGGTGCTGATTCATGACGATAAGATCTTCATAGCCTATGCCGGATGCACCGTGGATATGATGTACTGTGTATGTCTTCTGAGCGCAGACCTCGGAAGCGACCTTATGGATCCTGAAAGCTGGACTAAGTACCCTTATCCTATACTCGGAACTCAGGACTTGACGACCACTGTCAAAAAAGCTGATTATACCGCGCTTGACGGAACAAAGGATGTCACCGGCCATGGCGACGACGGTCTGATAGACGGTGCGGAGGGCGAGTATTCCGGAACCTTCGGACCGGGACACAACTCGTTTACCGTTGACAAAAGCGGCAATCCGGTGATAATATATCACGCCCGCGACTGGGCGGATGAATATCCCGGCGCGACCGGCTCGAATAAGTACGGCCTGGTTGACCCCGGACGCCATGCCTATGCGCGCCCTGTGATTTTCAATTACGAAGGCATACCGGTCTGCAATCTCACTGCGGAGGAATACCTTGCGGAAAATCTTAGAAATGTGGAGGTAAAAATTGAGGTCAAGTGAAAGTAATATGTTCTCGGAAGGCCTTGTGGGATATGGTTGGAAGATGCGCTTGAAGTATTGATTACTTTTTCTGAGCGAATAGGGCAGTTCATTACGCTCGCCGTCGTTTTTTCGGCAAACTGCCGGTCGGCGGCTTTTCTGCCGGTATAATACTGCTACATCAAAAATCCCAATACTGATTTTATATTGAAACGTCCTGACCAAGCCGGCTTAGGGCGTTTTTCTTTATGTTTTCTCAAGGGCAAAATCTGGATTCTATTCTTACAGAATCCGTTGTTCAGCAATTTTGGCTTGATATCACTTTAGACTGAGTTTAGTATAATGTGACTATAACAGCTGCTAATTCATTCGAATTTGTGTATATTTTGCTCGTGATATATCATTGTAAGTACTGCTTTTTAATGCTACAATAGTTTTAATGCATTGATATGCTATACCGATTTAAATGGAGAGGTACTTATGAAGAACCGACTTTTTAAAACCTTTGCTTCTGTTTCGTTGGCAGTTATAGCCACCCTGAGCGTTGTATTCTCGGCGCTGCCGATGAGCGCAGATACATTAAGCGGCGAAGCGACAGCCGCTGTGCCAAGGTTAGTTGTTGATATGCTGGACGATCATGGCGAGATAATGCATGGAGCTTCTGGCTTCTTATATGGAATAAGCAGCGAGGGTGTTCCTGAAAACAGCCTTATAGTTCCTTTAATGCCCAAGGTTCTGGCTACTAAGGGTGCGCTTGGAACAGAACATCCTTATGGTGATGCGCTGGACGTTGCCGAAAGCTTCTTTATGTCAGGCGGAGAGATGGTTCAGATGTATTGCAGCAATTACTATGCAATTTTCGGACCGGTGGCAACTAATGTCCAATATGCAGAGGATTTGAAGAACATTATTGCGCCAGCCGTTGTCAAGTGGAAGAAGGAGTGGAAGGAAAAGCATGGCACTCCTGAAGACTGCAAAGATGAGCTGGGAAAGATCGATATAGACAAAGCTATTGTGTATCTTCCCATAAACGAAGGCTCGCCGCAGATTGATGCTGAAACCGGAACTTCGGACAACTATCAAAGCTTTTATCAGTCGTGGAAGCTTTACTATGACGCTATAAAGGAAGCTGACCCCGATGCCACCATAGGCGGACCTAACGATGCAGCATACGGTCACTGGAGACCAGGCGGAATGAAGGAGTTTTTAGAGTTCTGCGCCAAAAATGACTGCTGGCCGGATGTTCAGACATGGCACCAGCTTGACGATGGCGAAGAAGCCTTTGAAAGATATCCCAATGAAATTGCGGAATATCGAAGCCTTGCGAAGGAACTGAAAATGCCGGAAAGCACTATAGTTATAAATGAGTATGCAACTATGGAGGGCTGCGGCGTTCCCGGAATACTTATCAGATACATAGCCAATATGGAGGAAAACAAGGTTTACGCCTGCCTGCCATTCTGGCATCAGGCAAACAATCTGAATGACCTTGCGGCAGATGCCAATGAGCCTAACTCTGCATGGTGGTTTTATAAGTGGTATGCCGAGATGAACGGTCAGCTTTTAAGCGTTTCCAAGGAGAATACAACCGCAGTCGGGCTCAATGGAATTGCGGCAATAGACAGCGCAAAGGCAGCTGCCAGCGTGCTTTTCGGCGGAACTGACGGCGAATCGACAATAGTCTTAAAGGATTTGGCGAAGGCTGATGGCTTTAAAAATGTAAATAAGGTCAACGTTAAGCTTCAAGCGGCGCATTTTAAGGGATTTTTGGGAGCGGCAGAGCCGGAAACTCTGATGGAAGGAGTATATGAGCTTGACGGAGATCATCTCGTTGTAGACATTGCGGATATGATATCTTCATCCGGCTACAGATTGGTTGTCACTCCTGCCGAGGATGATGCCGACGCCATCGCTTTAAAATCAGGATACTCAGATATTTATGAAGCTGAAAGAGCAGAGCTTTTGGGTCAGGCGAATGTAAACGGAAGCGGAGGATATTACGCTTCGGGCAGAGCCTTTGTTTCCGGCTTCTCAACGGAATCCGGAGTCAGCTTTAATATAAACGTCCCTGTTGACGGAAATTATAAGCTTGAACTTGTCTACGGAAACGGAACTGGTACAGACCGAGGCAACGAGGATAAACACAGCCCTCAAAATGTTTTAGCGAAGCTTGCTATCGATTCAGATGAGAAAACTATAGTTTTAGAGAATACAATGCTTCGAGAATGGTCGGATATTTATACTCAGCTCTGCGATTTGACGGCGGGCGAGCATACTATTAAGCTGACAGGAATTTCAGACGCAATTGACCACAATATAATGCTTGATGTGCTTTATATCACATACAACGGTGCATATTCGCAAGATCCTCCAAGGTTCAGCGTCCTGTTTGAAGCGGAGGATGCATTGTTTAATCAGCTTGCGTCAGTTAAAAAGACGGCGGTTGCGGTTGAATCGAAGGAAAACGGTTTTACCGGAAGGGGATATATAACCGGACTTGACGTTAATTCCGTTCCAGATGGTGGGGGAATCCGCTTGGCGGTTAATGTTCATGAGAGCGGATTATATAGAATCGATTTAAGATATAAAGCACAGTCAGCCGCAAAAGCCGGCATATATGTCGGCAATACCGCGCGAACCTTTGACGGCTTTAAGACTGAGATCGACCTTGAAAAGTCGGATTCCTGGAGCACAGCATCCCATGCCGTTTATCTTCAAAAGGGGATGAACATAGTAGATATAGACTCTTCCGGAAGCATTATGCTTGACAGCATCAGAATCAGCGAATTGCCAGACAGTGCTGAATATATGACAACTATAAACGCAACAGATGCAATTCCAGATAATGCTGAAATGAGCGATGTGCCATATTACGCCTGGAAGGTGAAGGCGGACGAAAATGGAGAGCCTGAGCTTTACAGGGAGTACAGAAGTACTGACAAAATAGGCGTTTCAAGCGTTCCTGAGGGTATAGAATATGTTGTCGGCAGAAGTCTGTCCGGCAGTGCCGACGCTGCAAATGATGCCGACAGATATCTTGAATTCACATATACTGCAGACGAAGCCGGGGTATATGCATTAAGAATATTCCATTCAAACGATGAAATCTTCGGCACGCACGGTTACAATACCAAGATAATAGACAAATATCTTTCGGTTCAGGTAAACGGCGGCGAGGCAAAAAGGTATTTCTTCATTAATTCGCTTTCTAAGGATACTTTCAAGGAAAAAACGGTCTATATTACCCTTGAAAAGGGCGTAAACAAAATTAAGCTCTTCAACGACGACAGCTGGTCGGTCTTAAAAGGTCTTGACAATAATTATGCCGAGCAGGCAGGCCTGAAAAAGAGCTTTATTGGCGACTCTGAGCAGGGTTATTATATGGACAAGCCCGGCAATATTCCGATAACCAACTCTATGCCGAATATATCGAAATTCATAATAGCTCCCGCTCAGGCTATAGTTGATTATTCACATACAGAGCATAATGTATCTGTCAGATACAGCCAGGGAGGAATAGCTTTCGCAGACAAAAACGTAGTTGAAGACGAAGGAAACGTTACATTTACGGTTATAGCGGAGCGGGAGATTAAGTCTGCCATTCTGAACGGTCAAAATATATCTCTTTCTGCGGGAAATGACGGAGTTTACACCTTCATCGCTGATAATGTGGATTCAGACAGCGAGCTTATCGTTGAATTTGAACAGGCTGAGCAGGAAGCGGAAAACAGCGATTCAATTATCGCCAACAGCAGTTTCGGAACGGGCACTGCTGACGGCTGGAGTATCGAAACAAAAGGCAAGGCAAGCGTTGAATCATCTTATTTTGACAGGTATCAGAATAAAAACTATCTTAAGATAACCGGCAAGGGAGGCAGCACATCAGTTTCCAACACAGTCACTGTTGATAAGAGCGGAGTATATTTGCTCAGCTTTGCAATGAAGAACAAGAGCTACAACACTTCTGAAATGAAAAAATGCGACAGCATAGAGCTTGTTGCCAATGTAGACGGAAAGAAGAACGCGCAGATGTTTATTCTTCCAAGTGAGGAATATACCATCGTATCCTGCCTTATAAACGTTCCTAAGGATGGGTCTGTGCTTGATTTTGCCTTAAATATTAAGGCGAAGAGCAAATTCGAGATTTATCTTGACGATTTCTCTCTGAAAAAGCGGGATATTGAAAGAGACACTGTTGTCTACCTTGTTGACAGCGGGGATCATAATCCCAAAACACGTCCTAAGGGCGGTCGTCTTGGCGGAAACAACTCTGTGACAGATATGCTCTTTGGCAGTGATCCGAAAACCGGCAAACTGTGGGGAGCGGTTGACTACTTAGACCCGGACGGAACTAAGCTTAATTATACCGGTGATTCTAAGGGTGCATTTACAATGTGGACACGTCCATATACCGGAAACGGCTCTGAGGACACAACGGACACTAACGCAACCTTTAGATATGCAAACGGGCAGGACGGCTCGAGCGAGGTTTTGAGCAAAATAGGTGAGGTATATGTCGACTATAAATTCGAACTGGAACCAAATGAACGGTATGACGTTGAAATAGGTCTTGGCAATGTTTGGGGCAACTCGAGCGGCGTAAATGTCTATGCCAATTATTTGTCAGACGTACAGCTGAAAAACGGTCAGAAATCTCAGTCTTCGGCATTCAGCGTGATAGAAGAGAATGTATTCGTTGCTAACGGAGGTCACACAGTGGTGAAAGGAACTGTATCATCTGACCCGGATGGCTTCCTGACCATAAACCTAAGAAAACCGCTGCCTGCTGAAAACACTACTATCAATCTGAACTACATTATCATACGCCGTTCAAGGACTGTTGCAGAATATAAAGACAGCATTTCAAAACTGGCAGGTGAAATTGAAAAGCTTGACCGTGAAGAGCTTTCAAAATCCTTGGTTTCTCTTTTAGATGAATCAAAGGTGCATTCTGATGAGGTTTTGTCTATGGATATATCAGAAAATGATATAGTTGTTCTGATAAATGCCGAGACTTCACTTAAAAACCTTATATCAGCAGCGGAGCTTGATACCGGAGATGAGCCGCTTAATCTGAAATATGTTGTTATTATTTTGGCTGCTGTAGTCATTGCTGTCATTGTTCTTACAATAGCTGTCAGAAGAGCTGCATTGCGCAAAAAACAGAATTAATATGTGTACATTTGTTGAGAATGTTAGACTGTAGTAGGTATTCAGCAGACAAACATAAAACCGCTTGTATAGCCAGCTTATGGCGAGCAAGCGGTTTTATTTTGCTTAAGTATATGAAAAGCTTTGTATAATTTGAATGGCTTTAACTTATTACTGCCGTTTTTTGATTTTACTGATTTAGCGTTTTTGGGGATGTATACTCAAACGGCGATAGCACTATTAATATTATTGGAGCAAGTCTTAAAGAAGTATAATATATCCACAGTCATCAACTTGTTAAGGACAGCATAAGCCAGCATATTCACACTGATATGGCATCCTCAAATGTTTTTATAATTGCGGATTATGATTCACTGGGATACTTGTTTGTAGGTTATAAAGCTCATTTATTAGCATCATTCCTTCCTGTTTGCGTTTGTCGATGACATTGTCGAAAGTATCGAGCGTGAAGTTTACGTTGAAGTATTTATATAATAGTTGAGAGAGTTTTAGCATCCATTTCTTGTTTCATTGCAATTGAAGCAAGAGCGTGATTAATGCTAAATTTATCTCGAAGTGAAACAAAAATCTGGACTAAACTGCTGATTAATTGGTTCTACATACTTTTATAACTATCTAATATTTTTACATTTTTGAAATGTATTCGGATGTATCTATCATAACTCAGATAATCCGGTCACTTAAGTGATAACTTTACATCATAGGTCAGACCAGTCTCACAAGTTCATTGGCTCTGTGTCAAAAGTGTCTGACTCTATGGTGATTAATTATTTTAACAGTTGGAGGAGTAGATATTCTAAGAAATAAAAGAGCAGGTCCATGACGGTTTCATACATCTAACTTTTTGTAATGTAGAGTAATATTTTCATAAAAAATAGCTTTGGCAATATGGAGTAGAATCATTATATTTTTATGTATTCAGCATAATCATCGGCATTGTCAACAAACTGAATTGTTGGGTTAGAATTATTCTGGTAATCAGTTTCGAATATGTCAGCATTATCACGTTAATGTATTACACCTATTTATTACTTTGAAATCTTATGATTGTGCTTGAGATAAGATAAACGTGGATATCCAGAATGTTCATATAGCAAGTTGAATTGAATCGAAAGCTTGATGTAAAATAGATGTAGAAAGGATGTGGTTCTATGAATATTTACGGTTATATCAGGGTGAGCACCAAGGAGCAAAATGAGGACAGACAGCTTATAGCTATGAACGGATTGAGCATCTCACGTGGGTGTTTATTTATCGACAAACAGTCGGGCAAGGACTTTGAACGTCCCGCCTACAAGAGAATGATTAAACGAATGAAAAAAGACGACCTGCTCTACATCAAGAGCATTGACCGTCTGGGTAGGAATTATGAGGAGATTCAACAGCAGTGGCGGGTCATCACAAAAGACAAGGGCGTGGATATTTGCGTTATAGATATGCCCTTGCTTGATACCCGCAGAGGCAAGGACTTAGTTGGGACTTTTTTGAGTGATATAGTCTTGCAGGTACTATCCTTCGTCGCCGAAAATGAGCGAGCCAATATACGGCAACGTCAAGCCGAGGGGATAGCGGCGGCAAAAGCAAGAGGTGTGAAGTTTGGACGACCGGCTATGCCGATTCCGGAGAGCTTTTATTCTGCGTATATCAAATGGAAGCAAGGCGAATTGACGGGTGCGGCTGCAGCCAGAGAATGTGAAATGCCGCTTACATCGTTTAGGTATAGGGCAAAGAATTATGAGAGAACTAATAATCTATGACATCGGTACTACAGTAAGGTGTACCTTTTTGCAAACTACGTATCATAAAGCTACGATAATATTATATCACATGATTTGCAATTTTGCAACCGTTTTTTTACTAAATTTTTATTTTTAATAATAATTTCTTTAGTATTAATTGTCTACAAAAAAGTACACTATTTGGCAAGAATTTTGGAGGTGTAAATAAAAATGACTAAGAAAACGGCTTTTGCAATTGCTTTTATGCTTTTACTTTTATCGTATACGGCGTGTAGCAATAAAAAAGCTTCAAAAATACCTGCGTATCCGGAGGATACAACAGTTTCATTGGATAGTCCGACTGGTTCAAACGCTTCAGATATTTTGGAAACGTTAGAATCATCGAAAGAATCAACAGGCGAAACTCCGCAAGAATTTGAAGCTACTGATTCCGAGTACACAACAGCCTCTCATCCTACAACCGAAGTACCAGAATCAATTCAATCACCAACAACTCCCGATGAAACAACAAAAATTATCGAGACAACTCCGTCAAAGACAACAACCAAGAAAACAACGGCTAAATCTTCAACAGCAAAAGGAACCACAGCATCCAAAAAAAGGGATACCAAAACAAGCACAGTAACATCCACAATTAGTGATAATACTTCATCGGAAGACGATGGTGTTGTGATATTGGATGATGAGGATGAGGTTGTTATATTAGATGACGAAGATATAGGTGATGATTTGCTTGTTGATACAAATTCGATTGTGTCCGGAAGTTCTTCAAATTCGCAGGAAGGACCAATTGAATCCGGAGCAGGACATTCAGGCGGTTCTATAACAGACATCGGAACCTCTCCTACATTTTTAATAGAGCGCGTTGCTGAAAACGTATCCGGTAAAACGGCAGTCAATGTTTATGTGAGAAACAATCCGGGAATCACATCAATAGCGCTGACTGTGTCCTATGACAGCGCTCTTAGATTGGATTCCGTTGTTTATAACAGCTCGATGAAAGGCGAAACAATGCTGCCGCAGACTATGAAAAACCCTACAAAGCTGGTTTGGGTCAGTCCTTTTGAGAACGTTAGTGGAGACTTTTTGCTTGCCACATTGTATTTTGACACTGCAAATGTCAGCACTTCCGGGGAATATTGGATATCAGCTGCATATAATCCGGATGATGTTTTCAATTTAGATGAAAACAATATCTCATTTAATGTCAATAACGGCTGTATTTCTGTTAAATAAAGCAGGCGATGGATTTAAAACTAACCTCTGCCGCAGCGGACAGAACAAAAAGTTTTTTGCAGAAAACACGCTTGTGTAAAAATTGAGAAATCAGACATTACTGACTGTTCACCAAAAAACAAGTAGTTGTCCCTCAAACGATAAGTCTACAGGCTAATTCCTACTGATCTGTGCTTGAAAGAATGGTCGACGCACAATAAATATCATTGCAACAGTTGGCTGTGCCTACTTACCGCCAGGTGTTCTGTAGTGTGCCTGTTTCTCAATTTAATAATATAAAAATTTCCGCTTCAGTTCAATCGGTTGCGTCACCTTTTGCAACTTGAGCGGAGTGAAAGGAATGGTCATAAAATATGAAAAGAATGGCGTACAAATTAACGGCGTTTGTCCTAGCTATTGTTATGACCGTTGGGATGCTTCCTTTAGAAGTGTTTGCAGCGGGAAACAATTCAATGACAATGCGGATCCAGGATGTTTCCGCAGTGCCGGGCTCGACTGTCACTGTCAAGATTGGTCTTGAGTACAATCCAGGAATTGCTGCAATAAATATAAAGGTATCCTTCCCGGATTACTTGGTTTTGACTGATGTTTCAATCAACAAAGGACTTGAAGGTCAAGCTGAAATCTCTCAAAAACGCACAAGTCCGATTACGTTGGCGTGGTTTAATGGAACCGCCAACTTTACAGGAACAAAAGCAGACTTTGCGACATTGAGGTTTACGGTGGCTGATAATGCTCCTACACAAACTACAGGAAAAATAGTCGTTTCATATGACCCTAACAATATTTACAATATAGCAGAGGAAAATATTGCTCTTAATGTAGTGGGCGGAAATGTAAAGGTCCTGAAGTGTGTTCCCGGAGACATTAATGGTGACGGAACTACCAACATGAAGGACGTCACCAGAATGTTCCAGTATTTCGCGGACTGGGAAGTAGCCGTCAACGAAGCTGCTATGGATACAAATGGCGATGGATCAATTAACATGAAGGATCTTACAAGGCTATTCCAGTATTTGGCGGACTGGGATGTTGAGCTTCATTGCCTTTGCGGCGGAAATGTAGCACAGAAGTGTGACCATGTAATGGAAGGTACACCCTTCAATTCAGCCACTTGTACCGAGGATGGTAATGTTGCTTATTGGCATTGCAGCAAGTGCAATAGGTACTTCGCAGATGCAAACGGCATAAGCGAGATAAGTTACGACAACACAATTGTTAAAGCTTTGGGACACGACCCAGTGATTATACCTGCTGTCGAGCCTACATATACCAAACCCGGATATACAGAAGGCTCTAAGTGTTCTCGCTGCGGTATAGTATTTACCGCGCAGGAAAAGATTGATCCGTTAAAGGGAACAGAGTATATAATTTCTTATGAGAAGTTTGACAATGATCCTTACCTGATGAATATGGACATTGACAATAGTAAGAATCCCAACAAGTACATTTCCGAAGAAGGAATTGATGAAATCTATCCTTTAGAGGATATGGCAGGATACGCTTTCCAGGGATGGTACAACGGAAGCGGCAAGCTGGTTACATCTATCCCGGCTGGAACAAAGGGCAATATAACTCTTTATGCAAAGTGGAAGACTGAGAAAAAGTATACAGTTCACTTTATTTCAGAGGGACTCCCCATAGCCGTGGAAACCGATGGTGCCCAAATGACAACAGTTACACGCAAAATCAACGAAACCTATATTGTGCCCGAGGCTAAAATGCCCGGCTATATCTTCCTTGGCTGGACAGACAAGGAGGGCAATATTGTCAAGAGCATAAATCCCGGTTCCTACGGTGATATTTATCTCTGCGCAAACTGGACAAGCATGAGAAATCAGACACGTCCTGTTAAGACCTTGGGCAAGCCTGTTATCTATGAGGACGATGAACTGGGAATCATAACCTTTACTTATCATATCGGCGATATTATTAACGTGCCCTTTGATGTTGTCGAAAACTACATCAATGTCATGGAAGGCGGTCTGACATGGAAGGATACATGGACGACCATGTCAAAAATATCAGAAACACAGGCACATGTGATAGCCGATACTGTTTCTGATGCTACAACCAGATCCTCTTCTTGGACATTATCGGATGAATGGCTGCAAACTGCCGGTACGGAGCTCGGACACGAGGAGGGTGTTTCCAGAGAAGACTATGAATCCATTCTTAACCGCATTGAAAACGGTGAGAAGCTCAATATAAGTTCGAGCAACGGTGGCTCCTTTGCCTTTACCAAAAACGAGGGAAGCTCATCTGACTCACAGATAACGAACGTATCTGGCAAGGTAGAGGTATCTGATTTCCATAATGACGGATATCAGGATGACGCCACTGCAAATCATTTCGAAGTCGGTGCATACCAGAAAATGACAAACAGTACTACCGTAGAGGCCTCTGTATCAGCCAAGATTCCTGGAACGCCTATAAGTGCATCGACAGGAGTAAAAAATACCACAGGCTTTGAGGTTGGCGGTAATCTTGGATATTCCAGGGACTGGAGTACCAAATCAGGCAGCAGCTGGTCTACCGATTTCCATGAGGAAAACACCAGCGGTACCAAGGTGTTCGACAGCCAGCAGAATTTCCTGAACACAACTGCAACCAGTACAAGTACATGGAACAATTCCAAGGGCTATGAAAAATCTAGCAATTTTACCAAGGAGGGAACTTTGTCCAGTGCTGTTTCCAAGGTGATTAGCGATAAGCTAAAATATTCTAGTGAAAATACAGAGAAAACAGGCAAAACCGAAACACAATCATCTACCGGAACCACTACTAACAGTCGAAATTATACAAATACAGTTGAATACTCTGTTGATGAGGACACAATAAAATCCTTGGAAGTAAGCAGTTCAAGTGCTGCTCAGGGCTATTACAGGGCTGTAATAGCCGGAACGGTTCACGTATTTGCGGTTGTTTCATATGATATAGCTACCGGAACTTACTTTGTCTCCACCTATAGCAAGACTGATGAGAAAAGCAAGAAAAAGTACTTTGATTATTCAAAGGACGACCCCAATTTCATGGACAGAGAAAACGGTGTATTGCCTTTTGAAGTTCCTTATGAGGTGCATGAAATCGTCTCCAGCCTTACAAGAAGAACCGAAGGCTTACAAATCGATCCGTATACCGGTCATGTAACAGGTTATTTCGGAAACTCAGAAGCGGTTATCATACCTGATTACTATTCAGTGGATAACCTCGACGGAACATATACTGCTATTAAGATTACCGGCATTGATCCTGAAGTTTTCAGTAACAAAACTTATATTAAAGCCATCAAGCTTGGACGCTACATCACGAAAATACTTGACGGTTCTTTCAGTGGCTGCTCATCGCTAGAATGTGTGGTAGCTCCTTCTGTAAATTCGATAGGCAACAATGCTTTCAATGGCTGCACATCCCTTGAATCCTTCAAGGTAACTCATTCCATTACTGAGCTTGGTGCAAATGCATTTGCCGGCGCTAAGGATATTACCGTATATGCAGCCAATGATAAAGTTGCATTTGCGGCGATGTCCTCAGGAGCTAAGCGCATTACCCTGTATACCGGCGGTATGGCAATGACCGGTATCACAGACACTCCCAACCCAATCGTGCTTAATATTCCTTACGGAACAGATTACTTCGCTTTGTACGGCGGAAGAACGACAACTCTTTCTAATGTAAGAATAGTGGCGAATGTCCCAGAGGTAATAATTAATGGTGTTAACTTCAATACCTTTGGCGGCAATGTTTTGGATCTTCATTCCGACAGGATTACATTGGTTGATACAAACATCAACACCGATTCCATCGCTATAACGATACCTAACAACGCAATAATAGGTTTGCAGGGTACATCTAACGTCAATACAACATCTAATACTGCAATTGCGGCGAAGAATGTTCGTTTTGAAAACATGAATCCCTCGATTTACAGTGTATTGATGTTAAACGGAAATCTTGTCTGCACATCATTCACTGAGAGCCAAACCACGCTTGTTAAGTTTACCCGCGGCGCATTAATGCTTGTGGATGATGATGGATTTGAGTCCACTATAAGCACCATTACCGTTAAATTTGATGTTAATATGCCGGGCGCCACTATATCCACACCGTCTAAGCTGTTTAACCGTGATGTGCCTTATGGCGAGTTGCCGATTCCTGAAATGGAGAACTACACATTTGCCGGTTGGTATACCGATCCGCTGGCAGGAGATTTGATTACTCCTCAGACAATTTGCACGGGAATTGATAATATTACCCTTTACGCTCACTGGGCTGAAAACGCCTTTGGTATATCCTTTGACAGCAACGGCGGAGATGCCCAAGCGCCAATCGTTGCATACGTCGGCAAGCCAATCGGAAATCTTCCCATTCCCATGAAAGATTATCACACCTTTATCGGTTGGTATACCGCACCCGAAGGCGGAGAGTTGATAACAGCAGATTCTGTTTTCAATATTGCAAGTGATGTAATGCTGTACGCTCAATGGGAAATCAAGCCAGTTTCAGACTGGGTAAGTGCTTCTGAAGTTCCGGAAGGCGCGGAGATTATTTCCCAAAAGTGGACGTATACTCTTACTGAGAGCATGGAAAGCCGCAACTCGACTGAATCCGGATGGAACAGAACTGGCGACTATTGGAGAGAAACCGGTAGAGCTTCGCAGTACTACGCTTCATTTCCCAGCGGCTATGATACCGGAAACACATACTACAAAACATTTGCAAAAAGTCCATATACCGCTTATGACAATGGAGATACAAAACGTGTAGTAAGCAATTCCTGGACCGGATATATTTACTGGCACTGGATGTATAATGTTCCGTATTCAAGCACGCTTGAGCGCGCTATTTCCAGCAAACGAGGCACATTTGGCGGACTTGCTTATGTTTACTTCTCCGCATTTACGTGCAGCGTTGATTGCCCGTATCTTAGCAAGCTTTACTGTAACAGTCAGAGCGTACCAAGCTATAATTGTACAGGATATGTCCCCAATCCCAAGAGCAGTCCAACCAATGGCGTCGGTACACCCAGATATTTCAGATTTGACTACTACACATCAAACTATGTTGATTATGAAAGGGTTTATCAGTATCAGAAGATAACAGATAACCTTGAGTCGATGCAGGAGGTTTACAACGGCGGCGAGATATCCAACGTTATGGCATTTGTGCGGTATCGTGAAAAATAATAAAGAAAACTGATCACATAAGAAAGGGCAAGCTTCTCCGATAATCATCAACACAAGGCTGATATTGTCGGAGGCTGCCCAAAAAGGAGAAGAATTATGAAAAAAGTAATAAAGGCGCTTTCAATTTTGCTTTGCCTTTGCCTGCTGATAACGCCAATCAGGGTTGATGCGGCATCGCAAGAAGAGACTAATGCAACGGCATCGTTTGTAGTTTGCACTGCTTCGGCTAGTGCAGGTGAAACAGTAGAGGTTGCTGTTAATGCCGTCAGTAACCCAGGAATAGCTTCGGCTAGACTCAAAATAGAATACGATGAAACTAGACTGAAAATCTCAGAATTAACTTACAACGGAGATTGGGGCGGAACACCCCAAAAGCCTCACCCAAGCAAAATGCGTAGCCCATTTTATCTGGTATGGAGTGCGGGAACGGAGGATTATGTTATTGCCACTTCAACCTTTGTAACTCTGACCTTTGATGTTTTGGATTCTGCCGAAGAAGGCGATGCATTTATCAACATTTCCTATACAGAAGGCGATATATGCAACACCAAAGAAGAGGATGTTCCATTCGAGTGCGTAAAAGGAAAAATAACTATTAAGCCTACAGAATGTGATCACACCCCCGGAACCGACTGGCTTTTCGATGAAACCAATCACTGGCATGAGTGCACCAAGTGCGGCGAGAAGTTGGATTCAGTTGCTCATACGTGGGATGCCGGCAAGGTGACAACCAAGCCTACCGAATCTGCAGAGGGCGTCAAGACCTTTACCTGCACAGCCTGCGGACAGATCAAAACCGAGACTTTAGAAAAGCTTCCGCATGAGCACATCTTCTCCACCGAGTGGACGTCAGACGAAACCAATCACTGGCACGCCTCAACCTGTGGACACGAAACTGAGATATCAGGCAAGGAGACTCATAAATGGGACGCCGGAAAGACAACCAAGCCAGCAACCTGCACCGAAAAGGGCGAAAAGACTGTGACCTGCACCATCTGCGAGTACACTAAAACCGAAGAAATCCCCGCACTCGGTCACTCCTATGCTGACGAGTGGAGTAAAGATAAGGATTTTCACTGGCACGCTTGCAAAAACTGTTGTGGCGAAAAGACTGACGTTGCATCTCATACCTATAACTGGACAGAAGTGAAGGAAGCCACTGAGAAAGAAGAGGGTCTTGAAAAGGGCGTCTGCTCTGTATGTGAATACGAAACCACAAGAGCTATCCCAAAGAAGGATCACGAGCATAAGTATAGCGACGAATGGCACAAGAACGGAGAAGGTCATTGGCATGAGTGCAAGTGCGGTGAGAAGGTTGACGTTGCAGAGCATACCCTTAAAGAAATTATTGATATCGTCCCCACTGAGGAAAGTGACGGTATTGCTCACGACGAGTGCGAGGTCTGCGGCTTCATTACAAACGAAGGCAAGGTAATCCTTCCACTTAAGCACACCCACGTAATGGAAAAGGTTGAGGCTAAGCCCGCAACCTGCGCCGAGGAAGGCATCATTGAGCACTACACCTGCACCAAGTGTCATAAGACCTTCTCTGACGAAGCCGGCGAGAATGAAATTGACGCTGCTACTCCTAAGGACCCAGCAAACCATACCGGCGAAACCAAGGTTGTAGGCAAGCTTGATTCCACCTGCTCTAAGGAAGGCTATACTGGTGATACCGTCTGCGCAGGCTGTGATGCAGTCCTCACTAAGGGCGAGATTATCCTCCCAACCGGCAAACATGAGGAAGAGGTAAGAGACCCCAAAGAAGCTGACTGCTCCAACGAGGGCTACACTGGTGATACATACTGCAAGCTCTGCGGAGAAAAGCTTAAGGACGGCTATGTCATCCCCAAAAACGACAACCACAACTTTGAATGGAAGGTAGACGTTGAACCCACCTTCGACGAAACCGGTCTTAAGCACGAGGAGTGCACGCGCTGCGGCATCAAGCGCAGCGAGAACACTGTAATCGAAAAGATGGACTGTGCCCACAGCACAATGGAACATCATGAAAAAGTGGATGCTACCTGTGCTGCTACCGGAATTAGTGAGTATTGGCATTGTTCTGATTGCGGTAAGAATTATTCTGACGAAAAGGGAACGCTCGTAATAGAAGATACCGTTCTTCCTATAGACGCCAATAATCATGTACACACCGAGCTTCGCAATGTAAAACCCGCAACCTGCACGACCCCAGGCAACAGCGGCGATACATACTGCACCGACTGCAATACCCTCGTCAAAGCCGGAATCATTACTCCTGCTAACCCCAACGCACATAACTATATAAACAACATTTGCACATACTGCGGTCATGTTCGGGTGGTATACTATCCGACTTCATACACCTACCTCGACGATGAAAGCCATCTTGCATCAGGAATGATCGCAAGACACGTTCCTGATTCTATGACTATGCACACAGACGGTGAGTATGAGTGGCACTATTGTATGTACTGCCAGCACGAATACGGCAAGGTTCCTGTAGTCAACATCAACGTTGATGACACTATAGACATAGTAGTAGATGATCCGGTTCAGTCCGGCGACGATGAGACTATCCCGGATGTTCCGATTACAGAACCGGAAGTGAGCGAGTCTGTTCAGAATAACAATCCTTCTACTGGCATAGCAATCGCTTTATTGCCGGTGGCTTTAGCGGCTGTTGTGATAATTGCATCTAAAAAGACCAACAAATAATAAGTAATCTATATTGCGGCTGTATGAAGGTGCATAAATGGCACTTTTATGCAGCCGCACATTATACTGTGGTGAACTGCTATAATATAACTCCAGTCGACAATCCCCCCTAAAACCTGATATAATAAAAACTAAAATCAGAAAGAAGGAGAACTAATGTCGATTTACAGCAAAGAGTTCAAAGAAGAAGCAATCCGCCTGTCGGACGAGATAGGTAACAAGAAAGCAGCCGCACAGCTTGGAATACCGTATTACACGCTGGCAGACTGGCGGAATCACAGAAAGCACAAATCCAAGGAAACGGTCACTATGAGCGAAGAAGAGCTTCGCGTCAGAAACCGTGAGCTGGAGCGTGAGAACGCCGAACTTCGTGAGGCCAATAATATCCTGAAGGATGCCCTTGGTTTTTCGCAAAAGACCGGAAGAAGTAAAGACCTGCGAACGACACGTTTTTGTACTGAGCAATAAGGAAAGATATCGTGTAAACGCCATGTGCCATGTATTAAAATCAGTGAATCCGGATACTACCGCCAGCTGAAAAACAGAGGAAAGCCAACGGCAAGAGAGCTTCTTTCGGTCAAAATACAAGGGATACTTGATGAACATCCCGACAACGATAACTACGGGGTAAGAAGGGTGAATACAGCCTTAGAGCAAAGAGGAATCAAAGTAAGTCAGAGAACAGTATACCGCGCCATGTCGGATATGGGAATCCTGCATCATAGAAGAACTCCCCACGGCACAACCAAGGCAACGACCGAAATTCAGGAGCAGGAGAATCTGATTAAACGCAACTTCAAGTCGGAAGAACCGCTTAAGAAGCTTCTTTCATACATCACCGAGATACAGTGCTGTGACGGAAAACTTTACTTGTAAGCTGTTCTTGACTGCTATAACGGAGAGATTCTTTCTGCTGCAATGGATACCAACATGAAAAAGGAATTATGTATCCGAACGGTAAAGAAACTGGAATTACAGTATGGAAAGAAGAGACTTAACGGAGCGATATTCCACGGCGACAGAGGAAGCCAGTATACCAGCGAAGTGTTCAGAGATGCTCTTAGGGAAGCAGGACTTGTACAGAGCCTCAGCGGCACCGGGCATTGCTTTGAAATGCCAGAATGTTGAAAGCGCCGAGGCGTTAGCAATGCTTCTGCCATCATAGGAGACATCAATCACAAAGCATTCCGGCGGTCATGCCTACCTTGGAATTTTCGACATCAGGGAAGAACTTAAAGCTCTTTATGTATTCCTTGAGAACGAACTCCAGCCAGGCCATCTGCCATATGCCGGTGGTGCAGGTATAGTCACAGCCATGGGAATAGTATAATTCAGACTGTTTTTCTCGAGCTGATGACCAGCGCGCACATCATCAATCGCACAGACAGTTACTGTGTTTTCGCCCTCTATCACAAGTCCGGTGATATCGAACCAAAACGAGGTGTAGCCGCTGCGATGGCGACCTGCCTCTTTTTTGTTTGTATAGACAATTGCTTCGTAGTCCACCGTTCCGAAGTGCAGAATCACCCTGCCGAACAGTTATTTTTTGTCGAGATTAAAGCTTTTGCGATACCAAACCATCCTCATAAAGTCCTTGCAGCTAACGCCGGAAAGACTGCTTTCGGGGCAGAAGGGAACAATTATGCTCTGCAAAAGGGAATCACGCTCATAGAATCTGCGGTCGATGCCGCTTCTGCTACTGTCAATCTCAACCCCCAGCAGCCGTTAAGATTCTGCCAGTTCTTGCGCATAAACTGCGGATTGGGTGTTCCAATCTTGTAATTGACATATATATTACCGCCTTTTCTTTGTCTTTATTCAAGTTTAATCCCGAAAGCAGGCAAAGTTAAGCGACAGCATTAAATCCTTGTACTCGCAAATTCCTGCCATGTTTTAGGCGATTCAGCAGGAGCGCGAGGCAGCAGGCGGGCGGAAACGTATAAAGCATATAATAAAATATTATCCTGTAATCAGTCAAACAGTCTTAATTATTTTTATTGACTTACCCTTATTTTTGATATAAACTAATATTATCTATATAATTGGAGGCTTGGATATGTCAATAAAGCTTAATATATTAAAAATTACTGCGGCTTTTATTGCAGTGATTATATTGTTCTGCTCCTGCGGAACCGCCGAGAAACCCTCTGCGAGAGTTACCGTCGATGGCACAAAGTTTGTAGTAAACGGCAGCGAGCTCTGGCTCAGCGGCATGAACGCCCCATGGCAGAACTGGAACGACTTCGACGGACATATGGATGTCGATTTCTGGGAACGCGAATTCAAGCGCTTCAGGCAGGATAAAATCAACTGTGTGCGTATTTGGGTCAACTGCACTGGGGAGAGCATAGTTGATTTGAACAGCGACGGCAGCGTGAAATCCGTAAACGAAGCCCACTGGACCGACCTCGAAAAGCTATTTGAGCTTGCGCGCAGAAATGAGGTATACGTCATGGCGACTCTTTTATCCTTCGACCACTTCAAGGGTGAGGGAGGAAGCGGAGCGCGCTGGCAGTCGCTTGTAAAGAATCGCGAATTCTGCGATCAATATGCCGAGATGTATGTAAAGGAATTCTGCAATCGCTTCGGCGACAACGAATATGTCTTCTCAATAGATATAATGAACGAGCCCGACTGGGTATACGAAAATGAAGAGTGCGGGCAGATTCCGTGGGAGGATTTAAGCTACTTCTTCGCCAAATGCGCTGCAACGATTCATGAAAACAGCGATATTTTAGTGACCGTAGGTACTGGCGTTATCAAGTATAATTCGGAGAAATATCAGGGGGATAAGGTCTCGGACGAATACCTGCAATCACTATGCGAAAATGAAAACGCCTATCTCGACTTCTACAGCACCCACTATTACAATTGGCAGGCGCCTTGGTTCTCCACTCCCCTAGGCAAAACACCCGAAGAGTTCGGACTTGAAGGCGGCAAGCCCTGCGTCATAGGCGAGACGCACAGCGACGACGAGGCGGAAATCGGCATGAGCCTTTCTGATAAGTATAAGGACCTTCATGATAACGGCTGGAGCGGAATACTTGTCTGGTCGCAGACCGACAGTTCCGATGATGTGTGGTACGGTTATAGCAATACAGCAAAGGCGACAAACGATATGTATGAATATATCCCCGAAAAGATTTATCCAAACGAGCCTGCGGACGAGTGAGGAGCATCTTGTTCAAAATAAGAACATTCGAGCATAACTGCTGGCACGACGAAGAATTTGAAATCAGCAATACTATCGGCTCAAGCGGATATCTATTTTTATTGAAAATCGCTTGACTTTTTTGTGGACATTTTATATTGCAAAGTATATCATCAGAATCATATCTTAAATTTCTCTTGACAATACGGAAAATAAGTGTTACAATTACTGCATAATTTATGAAAGGATGGTGAGCTCCATGTTATTTAGCAATAGCATTATATTCATATACGGTATACAAAATCAAAAAACATTGAAGCATGGAGTTTGCCTGCAATATTTTTATTTTTGACTTAACGGTTGAAGCGCCGAGCATTTTGCAATCGGCGTATTCGGATTTTAAGTTAAACTTCTATTGCTGTGCACTCAGGCTTCGGTCGGGTGCATTTTTTGTTGCAAATACGGACGTTTATGTCCGGGAAAGGACATTTATGATTACACTAAACGGAAAATTCAATGCTGCGAAGGTCTTCACCGATATTATCGATGAGACCGCCGTCAGCCAGATTATCGAGCTCTGCTGCCAGCCGATGAGTGAGGGTTCTAAAATCCGCATCATGCCTGACGTTCATGCCGGCACGGGATGCACCGTCGGCACTACTATGACGGTTAACAACAAGGTTATCCCAAACCTGGTCGGAGTGGATATCGGCTGCGGTATGGAAACAGTCCGGCTTAAGGAGACACATATCGAGCCGGCAAAGCTCGACAAGCTGATTTACGCAAAAATCCCGTCCGGATTTTCAATCAGGGATACCGCTCATCGCTGCTCGGACAGAATCGATTTGAGCGAGCTTTACTGTTTTAAGCAGATTAATCCCATAAGAGCCGAAAAAAGCCTTGGAACCTTAGGCGGCGGCAACCACTTCATAGAAGCCGACAAGGGCAGCGACGGCAGCATCTATATCGTCATTCACTCAGGTTCAAGGCATCTGGGCGTGGAGGTCTGCAAGTATTATCAGAAGGAAGCATATAGAAGGCTGAATGAAGTTTCGGCGGCTGATATTCAGTCGCTTATTGCCGGGCTGAAATCTGATGGCAAGCAGAAAATGATTCAGTCCGAGCTAAAAAAGCTTGAGAACACCAAGTATACCGATGTTCCCAAGCACTTGGCCTACTGCGAGGGCGAGCTCTTTCTTAGCTATATCCACGACATGAAGATAGTGCAGGAGTTTGCTATGCTCAACCGTCAGGCTATGATGGATGAGATTATTAAGGGTATGGGACTGCACGCAGTCGAGAGCTTTACGACCATCCACAACTATATTGATACCGAAAACATGATTCTGCGCAAGGGCGCGGTTTCGGCGAAGGAGGGCGAAAGGCTGCTCATCCCCATCAATATGAGGGATGGAAGCCTTCTCTGCATCGGCAAGGGCAACCCCGACTGGAACTATTCCGCTCCCCACGGTGCCGGAAGGCTCTACAGCCGCGCTCAGGCTAAATCCAGCTTTACAGTTTCGGAATACAGAAAGCAGATGGAAGGAATATATACCACCTCTGTAAATAAGGCAACCCTTGACGAGTGCCCGATGGCGTATAAATCCTTGGAGGATATCGTCGGAAACATCGGTGAAACGGTTGAGATTGTTGATATTATCAAGCCGATTTATAACTTTAAGGCTGGCGATGAAGATTGAGGAATGATACAGACTTCAGTCTGACGTGATATTGGAAATCGGGCGCAAAATCACTGTACAATGGATTTTGCGCCCGATTTTATGATTTCTTAGTGTCAGAATATCTTTGGAATGAAATCAGTATAATGCGGCATGGTTGCTAATATAAAGGATATCTTTTTACGTAATTATAAGTTTCAAAATCATGTCATTTCATAGTAAAATAAACCGTATAAACCTCATCCGTAATCTCATAAAGCGGCTTGAACAGTATGTTTTTGGGCTGGTTCCTTGTGACATAGCAGTTCTGCTTCCATGGGAATGTGCTGTAAGTATGCTCGATCTGCGGATAAAGAAATTCTTCGGGATTTTCAAAGTCGCCGGCAAGTCCGCAGTCGCAGTCTGTCAGCCCAGCAAGCACGATTGGACCGTCAACCACAGCTGCAAGCTCTGGCATATCCGGCAGAGCTTGCATGACCGGCTTGCAGGGGAACAGTATCTGCAAAACGTCTTCCGACCATTGCTTTCTGATTCTCAGCCAGCCGTTTCGGATATCCGTATTTTCCACCGCCTGACCGTTGAGCACTATAACCGGCTTGCCGCTCACCCAGCATGGTACGCGCAGCGACAGGGTGAATTCCTCCGGCTCGGAGGAGTATACCTTGAATTTTAATGACCATCTTGACATATCCCCGCCGCCGTGCTCGTCAAACAAGACCTGGCTGTTATAAGACCTCATGTCGGTTGTCTGCTCGATTCGGATATCGGCGTTGCCGTGATGATATCTCAGCTCCGAGGGGATATACTGGCTAACCATAATCGCATCGGCCCCAGCATCTTCAAAATAAATCAAATCGGGATATAATGTCTGAGCCTGAACCATCGTTCCGTGACAGCACCAGAAATCATGGGTCTTGCTGCCCCACTTTTTCCTGCTTCCTGCTTTAAGCGGAAGGAAATATGCCGGCGTTCCGGTTTCGGGATTCTGCTGTGCTAAAAATCCGTTGTAGAGGCACCTTTCGATATAGTCGGCATACCTAACGTCGCCGCTCCATCTGAAAAGATACTGCGCCGTTCTTGCCATGTTGTAAACTGTGCAGAATTCCTGATCATTGTCGCCCAAGAACTGTCCCTGCATAAATGGCGGTATCCAGAATTCGCCGGAATTGCTTCCGCTTGTGCATAACATTCCTCTGTCGGTTACAGCGCACTTCCAGAAGCTCTCGGTACGTCTGCGCCATTTTTCGTCACCTGTTATTTCGTAAAGCTTTGCCGTTCCGTGGGAAAGGGGAATGCTTGCGTTTGCATGGTCGTTTGAAAGAGCGTCTTTGTCGCCGTCAAGCTGCCTGAACATGGCGTTGCCGCTGTAACGCTCGGCAAGGAGCATATATTTTTCATTGCCGGTAAGCCCATAAAGCTCTGCCCATTCCTCAAGCATTCCGCCCTGCTCGCCGCCATAGACGGCATAGCTGCCGATTTTCTGCATCTCATCCGTCCAACGGATATACCAGTCGGCAAGATGGTCGACAATTTCAAGCGCCTGCTTATTTCCTGTGAATCTGTATGCATCAGTCAGCCCCATGATGGTTTTGTGCATTACATACTGCGGGGACCAGGTAGACTGTCCCTTAGCCATCATTTCAAAATACTTTTCCGGGATGGAGCCGACCCACTCGCCGCCATTGAGCCTCTGACACCGGGCAAGCTCGGAAATAATTTTATCAAGCTTGACCTTAAGCTCCATGTCATTATCATTCGCCACAAGCGCAGATGCGGCGGACAGCCAGTGGCCGAGAAAATGCCCCCTCAGCTGGCAGATAGGTGCTTCCCATCCCCAATGCAGCTTAGCAGAAGCGGGGTCGCCAACAGCCTGCAGCCCCGGCATGGCTATTCCGGCTTCAAGATAGAAGTTCTGAAGCAGGCACTGCGAATCAAGCTCCATCAGGTACTTTCTGTTAGTTTCCATTCTTTCTCGGAAAAGTCCAGAAAGAATAGTCACATCTTTTTTGTCAAATTGTTTCAGCATATTATTGTCCTCCGTTTTCTGTCTTTAGTTTTAAGCCAAAGCAGCCGTGTTGAACACCATAACGGCGTTCCAGTAAATCGAATTCTCGTTTGTAAACCAATCGCCCGGGTCGTCGGTATAGCATTTTATCGGAAATCTCGAAATAATACCGCCGTTGTAGGAATTGATGCCGCCGGGCATATATCCGCTCGGGAAGCCATCCGGTGAATTTCCGTCATAAATGTTGCTGAATGTACATCTTATAGAATCCTCGCCAAAGCCTGTTATATATGACTTGCGCATGGCATTCACGCCGAGGATGAAGTTGAGCGCATCCTGCATGATGTTATTATCATCATCCATCCCGAGAAGATAGCTTCCGATATACATATCCTGGGAGCTTCCCAGAATAGTATTAAAGCTGCCCCACCAGAAGCTCCATTCGTTGATGGCTATGCTCCATGGGTTTTCCTCATATTTTTGCATGATAGACTTTTTCCAGCCTTTGAATTTCTTTTCTATCAATTCCACTGTTTCCGCGTCCCTGTCGTCGCAGAGCAGATAGGTAAAATATCCGTAAATGCCCATATTGCCAACGCTGTGACCGTTACCATCCAGACTTAAAGACACAAGATTATTGTTAAGCTCATCAAGGAAATACTTCTCATACATCTTATCACCGGTGGCATAATACAGGCAAGCTGCCGCCCAGAATGGCGAGGACGTGTTCTTCTCACCCGAATAGGAGGTTTCAGCATATACCGCCGGGTTCTTTTCGATATACTGCCAGCCCTTTTCAGCGGCGGCAAGAAGCTTATCTGCGTAGTCTTGGTCATACTCTTTAAATATCGTCGAAGCAAAGGCAAGAACCGCGGAGCTGTCAGCTGTTGCGTTTGTCAGACATTTGTTTTCACTGCCGTTCCACACGGTGCGGTCGCCGTCGTTGTCATTTTCGTTTATGGATTTTACCTTGAGATAGAAGCCTCCGCTATTATTATCCTGCATTTTCAGAATAAAGTCAAGCTCATATTTCACTTCGTCCAGAATATCAGGAATACCGTTCCCACTTTCGGGAATGTTGTTCTGACCGTCGTAAAACTTATCCGGAAACAGCTTGTACGCCCACAAAAGGGTATTTGCCGCAGTTGCCCCCGGACAAATATACTTGCCAACATCTCCGGCATCATACCAGCCGCCGGAAACGTCTAAAAGAATGCTTCTGTCGGAGGAAAGGGGAGCCGAGATGTCCTTTTCGGTCATATCCTTCCGGGTATATTTACCGCCGTAGGTATCGGTGATTTCAGTGTTTGCCCGCTGATAGTAATAATAGCGCATAGTGTTGGCAAGAAGCTCGTCATATACATCATCGGAAATTTTAAAGGACAGCGAATCCTCAATTCCGCCGTTCTTCATCCGTAGATAATATGTGCCGGGCTTTTTGTATTCCGAAAAATCCGCACACAGAATTTTTTCGCCGGAATATTTTTCGTCATACTCGCTTATAAGAGAAAGCTTGGAGATGAAAACAGCCTTGCCGGTGGAAGCGCCAACGAGCTGGAACTTGTCTCCCTCTTTTGCGGCAAGAGCTTCGCTGAATCCTGTCACAAGTGCGCGCTTCTGCGATTCCGGCTTGTAACCAACCTGATTGACCTTGAATTCGGGGAATGTTCTTTCCTTATCATCTGAATTTATCGTGATATTCCTTACATGAATCGGTGCGGAGGCGTTCCCTATAAGAAACTGCCTTGCGCAGGTCAGATCCGTTCCGGTCGATTTAGCAATGTAGGATATGGGTATGCGGACTGTTGTCCATTCAGCGGTAACGCTTACAATGCCATCCGTGTTAATTTTCGATGTGATTACGTTTCCGCCTTTCAGCTCATCAAAGCCTATTTCAAAGGATTCACCGCCCTGTTCGCCCTTTACTTCAAGTTGAATGTAGCCGTTCGGAGCGTATAGCGACAAGTCGGTAATTGCCCAATCTCTTAACAGCACCGACATCATTGACGATTTAACAACAACCGACGGCATCAATGACGTTCCGTCAAGCGGTTCAAGCGGAGGAATGTCGGAGCCCACAGGCGCGTTCTCCCCGAATACGGTGATTGTCTGAAGCTGATTATAGCTTTCATCGGCAATGGCTTCGGACAACGGCTTTTCCGAGCCGACACATCCCGAAAAAATCATAGATATTACAGCTAAAGAAACAAGAAATGCAGCAAATTTTTTCATTGTATCATACTCCTTAATGTGGCAATAGTATGTATCTACAATTTATTATAATTTCAGAAAATGTATTTGTCTTGCTTTATTTTGATAATTATTGTTGCAAATTGATATCGGATGTGCAATCATAAAGACATATGCATATCCGATTAACCCTCCATGCGCTGATAAAATCAATATAGAACAAAAAATATCAACAAAAATGAAGACAAAAGTAAATTTTGTTTGTATAATAATGATATAATAAGTTTAGCAGACGAGAAGTCTTTTGAAAAGGATGGTTACATTTATGAATATCAACAATAATTCCGGCTTTTTCTATTCAGATATTCTGAATGCGGGCACTGATATCGCGGAAATAAAAATTCACGGTGTGAAGAGATGGCTTGCGCTTTATAACTGCAATGTTTATTGGATGGTTCCGTCTGTCGGAAGCAGTCTTTGTGACATACCTTCGCATACGCAGTATCTGCTATGGAAGACTGAGGATGGCTTCGGAATCGCGCTTCCTTTGATATCTGGGGATTCTAAGGCTTCTCTTAATGGTATTGACGGCGGAATCAGCATAAGCATTCAGGGCGGGAATCCGGGTGATGATCCGATACTTTATATAGAATACGGCAAAAACCCATATGAGCTGACTAAAAGCGCTATGAAAGTAGTAAGCGATAAGCTCGGAAGCTTCAAGCTCCGCGAAGAAAAGCATTCGCCGGAGTTTGCCGATTACTTGGGATGGTGCACATGGGACGCTTTCTACGGCGCGGTTGACGAGCAAAAGGTCATATCCGGTCTTAAAAGCTTCAAAAGCGCAGGCTTCCCGCTTGGCTTCATGATACTTGACGACGGCTCGTGGGACGCTTACTATGATTATCTCAACTCTGCACATTCACATCCCGAAAAGTTCCTGCGAGGACTTAAGGCACTTATCGATGACGCCAAGCAGGTTTACGGTCTTAAACGGTTCGGAGTATGGCACTGCTTCGAGGGCTACTGGGCTGGAATCAAGCCTGACGGTGAGCTTGCCAAGACTTATAAGCTGATAGAAAACGAGGGGAATATTCGCCCATGGGAAGCCGAGGAAGCATATATCCAAGCTTTACCTTATCGACCCCGAGCAGGCTGAGGACTTCTACGAAGAGATGCACTCTTATCTTCATTCCCAGGGAGCTGATATGCTGAAAATTGACGGTCAGTCCGCAATGGATCTGTTCACCTTTGGAAAGATAGGTCAGGGAAGCGCAATGAAGAAGTATCAGCAAGCGATGCAGAAATCAGCTCAGAAATACTTCGGCGGCGAGGTAATACACTGTATGTCGAACAGTATAGACGTCGCCTATAATATGCAGATTACGAACTGCTGGCGCAATTCCTATGACTATGCTCCTTCTGATATGAAATCTCAGCGCGAGCATATATACATAAACGCAATGAACGCCATGTGGTCGTCTATGTTCTCTCTGCCCGACTGGGATATGTTCCAGTCCCATTCAGCCGGAGCGGAGTTCCATGCGGCAGCAAGGGCTATAAGCGGAGGACCGGTTTATATCTGCGATTATCCCGGAAAGCAGGATTTTGATATAATATGGCGGCTTATAACCTCTGACGGCAAAACGCTTCGCTGTGTTCAGCCGGCTTTGCCCTCGGCGGACTGTATTTTTGAAGATTGCCGATATGGAAGTAAGCTACTTAAAATATTCAACATGAATAAATATTCCGGCGTTGTTGGAGTATTTGACTGCAGCTCTGAGGCTAAACGCGGTACAGTCTCGGCATCGGATATTGTCGGACTTAACGGCGACAGCTTCTGCGTTTACTCTGTGAAAAAGCGCATCATTGCGACAGCTTCTGCAAACGAAAGCATAGAGGTTAGTGTTGGAGACGAAGGCTATGAGCTTGCGCACTTTATCCCGATAGTAAACGGCATTGTTCCTATTGGTCTGACTGATAAGTTTAACTGCCCAGCGGCGATTACAGCGCTTGAATACTTTGACGGCGGATGCAGAATAGAGCTTTCCGACGGCGGGGAGATAGGCATATATTGTAAGACTAAGCCGGAACAAGCTGCATTAAACGGCAAACCGATCGATTTTGAGTATTCCGATGAAAGCGGACTTCTAAAGATAAATTCGTCTGTAAACGGAAGGAATACGGTTGTAATTGATACGACCGGCTGAAAGGGGAGAAGAGAATGATCGTCAAGCTGTCGCATTCTGAGAATTTGGATGAAAGCGGAGTAGGGTATCTTTTACAGCGATCTGTAAGCGAAACCTATCAGATCCACACTCACGATTTCTGCGAATTCTTCTATATAATAAAGGGCAGAGCCATACACAATGTAAACGGTGAGAATCACCTATTAAGTGAGGGCGACTTCGTCTTTATCCGCCCGGACGATGTTCACAAATACGATTTTTTAAACAACTTCGATTTTGAGCTTATCTCCGTTGGATTTGAGCTTTCGGCGTGCCTTGAAGCTCTTGAATTTATGGGCGTGGATAAAAGCATTCTGTTCGAGCCCAACCTTCCGCCGTCGATAAGCCTGCGTGGATTTACACAGACCGAGGTCGTAAAATCCTTAAAGCAGATTCCTTTAAAAAATGACGGCTACAAGCGAAAAACTTATTTCCGCTCGATGCTTCCGTCGCTTTTGTATCTTTTTGTTCAGGAGGAGACAGTTCCCGTGCCGATACCGCGCTGGCTTGCCACCTTGTTGACGATATGTGCAAGGAAGAAAATTTTCTCGCCGGGCTTCCCAGGATGATATCCCTTTCCGGCGTCTCTCAGGAGCATCTTACGAGGCAGTTCAGAAAGTATCTGGATATGTCGCCGATCGAATTCATCAATCTTAAAAGGATAGGTCTTGCCGCGAAGCTTCTGACCGAAGGCAATCATGAAATACTCGAGGTCTGCTACGCCTGCGGCTTCAACAATCTGAGCCATTTTTACCATTGCTTCAAAAAGCAGTATGGATGTACACCGAAAACATTTGCCGCAGAACGTCAGGGAAAGGATAGGCTATGAAATCGACCGAAATGAAAATTATTAGCTGCGTACAGGAAAACAATTCCTTTAGTTTTGTGACTGACGGCGGGATAACCCCGGTTGTGTCGTTTATCTCAGAAAACACCGCGTCTGTAAAGCTGCTTTTGGAATCGGAATCTGTGATGAAATCCTATTCAATAGAGGGCGAGCCAAACACCATCCCGGCACAGCTTTTTGAGGATGATGAAAGCTACACGATATCCTGCGGCGGCTCATCCGTAAAAATCGGAAAAAGCGGGCTTGCCTTAGACTTCATTAAGGACGGCAGACTTATAACCTCCACCGTTGAATACGGCAGGGACAGCCGCCCATACGTTGTAAACCGCATGGATGAAAACGAACATTTCTACGGTCTTGGCGAGGACAATCAGGCAAGCGGCGGAAGGCTTGACAGAAGGGGAAGCGTGCGACGGCTTGAAACCGGTCAGAAAATCAACATCGGCTGTGTAACGGCGGATATACCAGTGTCATTCTTTATCAGCGTTTCCAAGGATAAGCTTTACGGTCTGTTTGCAGACAGCAGCTATGCCATGGATTTTGATATGGGTGCAACCTCCGATAACAGCTACCGTTTCAGCGCTGACGGCGGAATCATCACCTATTACGTCTTCTTTGGCGACAGCTTTGCGGATATCCTGAATGAATACACCAAGCTCACCGGCAGACCGTCAATGCCGCCGCTCTGGGCTTTGGGATATATCCAGTGCCAGTGCTCGTATCATAACTGGGAGCAGGTGGATGAAATCATCTCCACCCTTGAAAAAAGCCGTTTCCCGCTCGACTGTATGGTATTCGACTTCGACTGGGCGGAGTACTTCCAGAACTTCAAGTGGAATAAGCGTTGGGGAGGGGTAAGTCCTCAGAAAATCAGCGAGCATAAGAAAAACGGGGTGCGATTCATGCTTTCAACCTCCGGCCCGATGATAAGAAGCGACAGCGACAATTACCAATCCGCGCTGGACGCCGGTATTCTTGCGCATGACGGCGACGGCAATACAATCGTCTGCGGTCATTACGGCGGGGAGCTTATGGACTTCACCAATCCCGACATCAAGGAGTGGTTAAGACCCTCTTTAAACAGGCTTTTGGACGATGGCATAGACAGCTGGTGGCTCGACCTTACCGAGCCGGAGGGCGACCCGGACGGAACGGTGTATCACGATGGCGAAAAGGCGGTTGTCCACAACATATTCTCGCTGATGAACACAAGGGTTTACAACGAAATCACGCTGGAGCATAGCCCCGATATCCGCCCGTTTATCCTTACAAGAACCGGCACGGCGGGTATTCAAAAGTACAACGTCGCAATATGGTCGGGCGATGTGTTCTCGGATTACAAGACCTTCACAGCTCACATACCCGAAGCTATGAACACTGCAATGTCCGGCATACCCCTGTGGACATCGGACAGCGGCGGGTTTATGTCATCAACCTCGAATTCTTCCGACCCGAGGAATATTTATAGAAACGACGTATGCGCGCACGCAGGACTATATGAGCGCTGGCTGCAGTTCGCCTGCTTCTGCCCGATAACAAGGGTTCACCATGCCGGCGAATCCGCCCCATATATGATGGGCGGGCTGGTATTCGATTCTGTTGCGCATTATGTAAGACTGAGGTACCGCCTTCTGCCATACATATACACCTATTCGCATATCACCCACACCACTGGTACTCCGCTTATGCGGGCGTTGGTATACGATTATCCCGAAGACGAAAACGTGTACGACATCAGGGACGAATTCCTTTTCGGAAGGGATATCTTAGTCGCCCCGGTTACAAAGGAAAGGGCAAGCGAGAGGGAAGTCTATTTCCCCGAGGGCGAATGGTTCGACCTCGACTATGGATATTCCTATCGCGGCGGCAAGAGCTATTCAATATATGCTCCGCAGAACAGGATTCCCGTATTTATAAGGGCGGGAGCAATAATCCCGACGATAGATCAGGTTTACCACACTAAGGATATCGACTGGAAGAAGATAAATGTTGTGATATATCCGTCCGGCGAGAGCGAATTTGAAATGTATGCGGACGACGGAATAAGCTATAGCTTTGAAACCGGCGACTATACGTTGACAAGCATCACCTGCCGCGAGGATGAATCAAGAACAAGCATAAGCGTTAAAAGAAATAACCTGAAATATGCGGCTTCGGAGTATCTTTTCGAGATACATTCAAATTATACGCCTGAATCGGTCAACTGTTTGGGCGATATGCCAAGGCTGTGGCACAAATCATCTCTTGACAAAAACTGTGGATGGTTCTGGGATGATTTTAACAGGATCCTTTGCATAAAGGTGAACGCAGAAACCGAAATCCTGCCGGAAATCATAATCAGAAACGGCAATAAAATCATCAAGCCATCTGAGAACGGTGGGGAAGATATATCCGGAAGAACACCGTTCATTCTGCCGGCGGCAAGCCTGCCATGCAGATTTAAATGCGTAAACTTTGACCGCGGCGGCGAGGGTGTGGCATATCACAAAAACAATCCGGTACAAAACGAGCTTTACCGCACAGACAGCGTAGAAATCGAGCTTTGCGACGATGTCGGAGCGGGGTTAACATCGCAAATCTTAACGCCGGTGAATGGATGGAATATACCGTCAACGCTGTTGAAAAGGGAAGATATTCTATAAGGATAAGGGCGCAGGGCGAGGGCATTCTGTCCGCTTCGTTCGGAGAGCTAAAGGCTAAAAGCAGTCTTTCGCTTCCCACATGGCAGACCGCCGACTTGGGAATCGTTTCGCTTGAAGGCGGAGAACAAATACTTCGGGTTTCCTCTGAGCAGGGATGCTTCAGAGTTAATTGGATAGAATTCATTAAAATGTGAAAGGAAGAAGTTATATGTTAAAAAGATCCATCGCAGTATTCTTGGCTTTAGTCATTACTATCAGCCTTATAGGCTACGGAAAATCGGGGCGTCAGCCGATCAAGCTGACATTGTCAACCGAGGATTCGGAAGCGCAATACTTGCCGCCGCAGGAATCCATCTGCCCGACGCTGAGGAGGCAAAGGGCGCCAATTCGGTAGTAAAGTGGTTTTCAAACACCGATTTCCACAACTACAGAGAGGATGAAATAGTAAACACAGGTTTTTATACCTTTACTGAAAAATACGGCTGTGACTCTGAATGGATTGAATATCCCGATTACAATCAGAGATGGGATTATCTTGCCAACTTGATTCTTTCGGGAAACTCGCCTGACTTTATGTACTGCGAAACGGATTTGTTCCCGCTCCGCGCAATAAAGGGCGTAATAACCCCTGTAAACGATTATATTGATTATGATGACCCTTTGTTCAAGGACATGAAGAGCTACGCCGAGGATTACTTCTCTATCGGCGAAAAGACCTACTTCATCCTCACAGATATGGGGTTCGACACTGTTGTTCCTTATAACCGCAGAATCATCGATGAGTACGGTTTCGACGATCCCGCAGAGCTTTTTGCCAATGACGAGTGACATGGGATAGGTTCATGGAAATGTGCCTTGATTTCACTGATCCTGATGAGGAAAGATACGCACTTGACGGCTGGTATTATTCCGCGGCTTTGCTCCATTCCTGTGGAACAACAACCGTTGGATATGACAGCGCAAACGGTACTTTCTATTCAAATCTGGACGACCCAAGGCTTGAACGTGCGCAGAATCTTTTATATGAGCTCAACAAGGGTGACGTTATTTATCCGTGGTGGAACGGCTGGACCACCAGAAGCGGCGGAAATGGCGCTGGCGTTAAGGAAGGACTTACCTTGTTCTGGATGGTTGCACCCTGGGGCTTTACCGACCCCGTTGAAATTATAGAGACCACATGGGGCGATATTGGTGCGGACGAATTAATGTTTGTACCTATGCCGCGTGACCCCAACGGCGACGGCAAGTATTATATCGATGCCAGACCGAACGGCTATGCTTTGGTAAACGGAGCGCAGAACCCCGAAGGCGTTGCACTTCTGGCAATGTGCGAGCGTTTTAAAATCATCGATCCTACAGTTGTATCTATTGACAGGCGGCAGCTTGAAGAAACATATCTCTGGACAGACAGTATGCTCCAGATGTATGACACCTGCTATGAACTTGCAAACACCGGTTCCGGAAATATAGTAATCGGATACGGTGCATATCAGGATGGCGGCTACGGTCCTGAAATAGGTGAGATTGTTAAAGCGATAGAGCAGAATGCTCAGTCGGTATCTCGCCAGGGAGCTAAATCATGGGCACAGCTTAAGGAGGAAAATAACGAAAAGCTGAACTACTATATAGATGAATTGAATAAGAGCTTGGAAGAATTCGAGCAAAACGGATATAAAGCGGTATCTGACTAATAATATTCATAAAAAGCAGTTGTAAAAATAAGTGCCTCCAAAAAGACCTTCAATCCCCAGAAAAGGCTGGATTGCAGGTCTTTTGTTAATGACACGAGCGGTTATTTCCTATTCTATACTAAGAATGTAATGCCGCTTTGAATATAAACCGAATTTGAAAAGCATCTATGATACAATAAAATCCGGGGAAACCTGATTTTTTTACATCCCCGAAACCTTTACACTCCTTTTGTCGGGATATATAATAGAAAAGCAAAAAGGAGCTGACATTTATGCAGGATGAAATAATAGTCGAGCTGTATTGGCAGCGTGACGAATCCGCACTTCGCGAAACCGAAATCAAATACGGCAGTTATCTCAGCAAGGTATCATTCAATATCCTTTCGGATAAAGAGGATGCACGGGAGATTCTGAACGAAACCCTTCTTTGCGCATGGAACTCCATGCCACAGCAAAGGCCCAAGCTTTTAGGCACATATCTGAGCAAAATCACCCGCGACCTTTCGATAGACAGATACCGCACAAAGCACAGAAAAAAGCGGATCGATTCTCAGTTCACGCTCTCTCTTGACGAGCTTAGCGACATAGCGGTGGATGACAGCGGCGGCGAGCTTGATTGTATCCTCCTCGGCGAATCAATAAACAAATATCTGCGCACACTTTCCCATGAAGCAAGAACGGCATTTGTTCAAAGATACTTTTTCTCCGACCCCATATCGGAAATAGCAAAGAGGCAAGGCTGTAGTGAGAGCAGACTAAAAAGCCTGCTTTTCAGAGTGCGTAAAGGGCTAAGGGAGCATCTTATAAAGGAGGGGTATGACATATGAAGGCTATAGATATAAGCAGGTCGCTCAATTATCTTGATGATGATATAATAGCCGAAGCCATGACTTTAAGGGATGCAAATGCCGCACGAAAAAAGCCGCGGCTTGCAAGGTACATCGCAGCTGCGCTATCCTGTGCCGCAGTGATTGCTGCAGCCGTGCTTATCGGAGTTCGCGGCAGTAGGGATATGCCCGTCCGTCCGCCGGATTCCGGCGATGTGACCGTCTCACCGGATGTCACAGTCACTGACGGTCAGCCCACCACTCAAATCACCACTGCAGAGCCGCCGGTTACAACCGTCAGTGAAACAAATTTAAGCGATACGTCCACAGAACCGGATGTAACCGACGAAGCACTGCCAATCGGCGGCGGGGATTACACCTTTGAACGGAAGTATGTTGAAGAAGTAGAAAACTTATATATAGCTTACCAAATCGTCGGGCAGGAGGCAAGGGATGAGTGGGTAAACAATGTTTATCTTAAAACATCTTCCGAGGAGATGAACGAGCTTCCCGCACTTTACCGAATCATACATGACCTGAACATCTCAAAGGAGGATTTCATAGAGGAAAACAAGAATTATGTCGATTATCCGGGTATGTACTATTCCGAGGAGGTAATAGAAGCGCTCTATCTTGACGATATCAAGGAAATGAAAAAGCGGCTGGTGAATCCAACGGCATTGTACTATGAAGGCGAGATATACACCTTTAACGGGCTCATCCAAAAACCTGAACTCACAGATAATATCCCGGATGATGTCTTAGCGGAATACCTCGACTTCATTTACGACGTAGCGGAGCAAATCGGGGAGATAAAGTATATGCAGGATGATATAAATATGCTCAGAGACTGTATTGATTGACTATGTAACCCAGGACGGTTTGCTCAGAACCGTCCTGGGTTATTTACCATCAATCACGAATATCCAGGGTACAGCGAATCCGTTATATAGTTCGGAATAAAAATATCACCACATTGACCATGATAGAATAGTCTACCGCCACATAACGTGTTAGTGCTCTTTATACTTATTCTACGTTAAAAAGTGTCTGTAAAACTGCTGCAAAACCCATCGTCCAGCGGTTTTGTGGCGATTTATATGTGAACCCCTTTACACTTTTACGTAGAATTAGCATTACACCCGTCAATCCAATCAACTTTACATACAAAATACCCACCGCAAATCTGCCTGCAATAGCGATTCTGCGGTGGGTATTATATTAGAGCGTGTTCACACAAAACGTGATTCACGTCTTTTGGGCAAATTTTGCCCCATTCTGCGTTAAAAATCCTTGAAATACGCAAGTATTCCTTGCGTATTTTTGCCTTGAATGGAACAAAATCTGCTCCAAAATCCGCAAATCAGTTTTATGTGAACACGCTCTAAATATGTGACACTCGGCGGAAAATCAAATCATATCCGCCATTGAATAAAGTCCAGCGGGCTTGCTTGCAACGAACACTGCGGCATTTACTGCTCCCACCGCGAAGACTTCCTTTGAAGCGGCAGAGTGTGAAAGGGTAATAACCTCGTCCCGTCCGGCAAAAATTATTTCATGTTCGCCAACGATTGTTCCGCCCCTGACCGAATGAATCCCGATTTCCGCCTTGTCGCGCTTCTTGCGAACGCTGTGGCGGTCGTAGACGTAGGAATACTTGTAGCCCGAGGCTTCGTTAATGGACTCTGCAAGCATAAGCGCAGTGCCGCTGGGTGCGTCAATCTTCTGATTGTGGTGCTTTTCGATGATTTCAACATCGTACTGCTCACCCAGAACCGATACCGCCTTCTTGGCAAGCTCACGCATAAGATTTATGCCTATAGACATATTTGCAGTGAAGAATATCGGTATCTCACTCGCCGCCGACTTGATTTTTGCGGTCTCTTCATCGCTGTAGCCGGTGGAAGCAAGTACCAAGGCGGTGCCGTTGGTCTTAGCGTATTCCAAAAGACCGTTAAGAGCGGAGGGGTGGGAGAAGTCGATAATAACATCCGGCTTGCAGGTGAGCTCAGATGGCTTTGAAACCACTGTAAAGTCAGAATACTTTTCACATACCTTATCTATTCCCGCAATAACCTTAGTGTCAGAGCGGTTGGAAATAATATCATTTATGACCCTGCCCATCTTGCCGCAGCAGCCGCTTATTACAACGTTTGTCATAGCTTAATGACCGTCCTTTGCTTTATATAATTTTGCTCCTTTTGATGTACACGTAAAGCATTGCTACTTTACAATATTATGCTTCACAAGAATCTCTTTTAAAGCTTTTTTGTGTTCCTCCGAAAGCCTTGTAAGCGGCAGACGCAGGTTGCCTTCGCAGATTCCTGCCATATCCAAGGCTTCCTTTATGGGTATCGGGTTGACCTCGCAGAACAGAACGTCAGTAAGGTCGTAATACTCTTTTGCAAGATTCGCCGCCTCGCCGAAGTTTCCTTCAAGACACATCCTGCAAATATCATGCGCAACCCTCGGCAGAATATTAGACAGCACTGATATAACACCCTTAGCTCCGATGGACATCAGTGGGACAATCAAATCGTCGTTTCCGCTGTAGACCGGCAAATCGTCCCCACACGTGGAGATTATCCCCATAGCCTGTGAAACGTTTCCACTCGCCTCCTTAACGCCCACAATCTGCGGGTGCTGGCTGAGTATCTTATAGCTTTCAAGACTGATGTTGAACCCCGTCCGCGAAGGCACATTGTATATTATCGCCGGAAGGGAGGTCTGCGAGAGAATCCTCTCATAATGCTTTATGATTCCCGCTTGGGTGCATTTGTTGTAGTAGGGTGTGACAAGCAGTAAGCCGTCCGCCCCGAAATCCTCCGCCGCCTTTGTTGTGCTTATGCAGTACTCGGTGTCGTTCGAGCCGGTCGAGCATATCACCGGAATTCTGCCCTTCACAGTATCGACCGCGCACTTCATCAGCGAACGGTGCTCCTCGGCGGAAAGCACGGCATTCTCGCCGGTCGTCCCCACAGCGACGAGGGCGTCAATACCTTCACTTATTCCGAATTCTATCAGTTCTTTGTACTTCTCAAGATTCAATGAACCGTCCTTATTCATGGGCGAAACCAAAGCGGTTGCCGCACCGGTAAACAGCAGCTTTTTCATGTCGGTCATCCTTTCCTAAGAAATGTTAAGATGTTGTCTGCGGGTAAAAACTATATTGAATTAATCGAAATATCCCTTTGCCGCCAGAAGCTCTGCCAAAAGAACTCCTCCACCTGCCGCACCTCTTAATGTGTTGTGAGAGAGGCAGACAAACTTGTAGTCGTACTGCGTATCCTCACGCAAGCGACCTATCGATATCGCCATGCCGCCTTCCAAGTTGCGGTCAAGCTTAGCCTGCGGGCGGTTATCTTCCTCAAAATAATTCAAGAACTGCTTGGGAGCAGAGGGGAGCTCGAGCTCCTGAGGAACTCCTGCGAATTCCTTCCATGCTGTAAGGATTTCTTCCTTGCTGGGCTTGTTCTCAAAGCTTACGAATACCGCGGCGGTATGACCGTCCGAAACGGGAACTCTTAAGCACTGGGTGGTGATAGCGGGGGAGTCGGCAGTCTTGATAACGCCGTCCTCAATATGTCCCCAAACCTTAAGCGGCTCCTTTTCTGACTTCTCTTCCTCGCCGCCGATGTATGGGATGAGGTTGTCGACCATCTCCGGCCAGGTCTCAAAGGTCTTTCCCGCGCCGGAAATTGCCTGATATGTACAAGCCAAAACCTTGGTGATTCCGTATTTTCTTAAAGGATGAAGCGCGGGAACATAGCTCTGAATCGAGCAGTTTGATTTAACTGCGATAAATCCGCGCTTAGTGCCAAGTCTTTCGCGCTGGGACTTAATAATCTCGATATGCTCAGGGTTGAGCTCCGGAACGACCATGGGAACATCAGGAGTGAAGCGGTTTGCGGAGTTGTTCGAGATGATTGGGCACTCTAACTTTGCATAAGCCTCTTCAAGTGCAAGTATCTGGTCCTTCTTCATGTCAACTGCGCAGAAGCAGAAGTCAACCATTTCGGCAATCTTTTGCTTGTCGGCGTCGGCATCCATAACGATAATATCCTTAACGCTTTCGGGGATAGGGTCGGTCATAGCCCACTTTTCGCCGACGGCTTCGACGTATGGCTTTCCCGCCGAGCGGGGAGATGCCGCTAATACCTTGATTTTGAACCACGGATGGTTTGCAAGCAGAAGAATAAACCTCTGACCTACCATTCCGGTCGCGCCTATAATGCCCACATTGTAAGTTTTCATGCTAAAATCTTTCCTTTCGATAATGTTTTTAATTCAAAGCCGAAAAATAGTTGAAAAACTGATAATTTTGTTTTATAATATATCAAGCGTCAGTCTTCGACTGCCGAACGTCAGTCTTCGACCGCCAAGCGCCAGACTTCGACTGCCAAGCGTCAGACTTCGACTGCTGAACGTCAGTCTTCGTCAGCCGAGCGCCAGACTTCGTCAGTCGGACAACCCGCGATAATACCTTTTTCGACCTCTATAAATACATACACTTGCATTATATCACTGTAATCCGAAACAGTCAACCGCTAAAAGAGTTTATCACATTAAATCCTTAAAAGATTGGAGTTTTTACTTAAATGTTGGACGTAAACGACCTTAAAAAGAGTGATTTTTACTATGACCTTCCGCAGGAACTGATAGCTCAGACCCCCATTGAGCCGCGAAACCACTCGCGGATGATGGTTATTGATCGCAAAACCGGGGCGATTTCGCACGACCGCTTCTATAATCTATGCAATTATCTGAAGAAGGGTGATACCCTTATAGTGAACGATTCGCGCGTTCTTCCTGCAAGAATCTACGGCGAGAAGGAAGCCAACGGCACATTTATTGAATTTTTGCTGTTAGAACAAAGGGCGAATATGGTTTGGGAGATTCTCTGCCGTCCCGGAAAAAAAGCCAAGGTTGGAACGGTTTTCAGCTTCGGTGGGGGTAAGCTCAAAGCTGAAATAATAGAGGTCTTGGAGGACGGCAACCGCGTCGCGAAGTTTTCCTGTGATGGCAGCTTTTACGCGGTTTTAGACGAGATAGGTCAGATGCCGCTGCCGCCCTACATCACAAAAAAGTTAGAGGATAAAGAGCGCTATCAGACGGTTTATTCCAATGAAATAGGCTCTGCCGCCGCACCTACAGCCGGTCTGCACTTCACTAATGAACAACTTGACGAGCTTAAAGCCATGGGCATAAACATAGGCAGAGTTACCTTGCACGTCGGCTTGGGAACCTTCAGACCGGTGAAGGAGGATAGAGTGCTCGACCACAAAATGCACTCCGAGCATTACGAGCTCCCGCCTGAAACAGCGGAGCTGATAAACAGAACCAAGCGTGAGGGCGGAAGGGTGATAGCGGTTGGAACCACCTCCTGCCGCACACTTGAAAGTGTCGCCACGCTCAACGACGGAAAAATAGTCCCGGCGGAGGGCAATACCGATATCTTTATATATCCGGGATATCAGTTCAAGTGCATAGACGGGCTTATAACCAACTTCCACCTGCCAGAAAGTACGCTTATTATGCTGGTTTCGGCGTTCGCGGGGTATGATAATATCATGAACGCATATAAAACTGCCGTCGCCGAGAGATATAGATTTTTCAGCTTTGGAGATGCGATGCTCATAGTATAAGTATGCAATATCCGCCATAATCTATTGATAGTTCATGACGGGCAAATGAATTCCTGTTGCTCGTCATTTCTTTTCCCCTAACCCCTTGCATTTTTTCGCACTATAATGTATATTATCATTGTATGATTTTACGGAACATTATTTTTTGGAGGACAACAAACCATGGGACTTAAAAAAGATTTGAAAAAGCTTGCACAGTTTTCGGATAACCCATACGAAGCCCAATACCGCCCCGAAAAGGAAATGAAAAAGCTGTACGTCGGGCTTCTGATTACTCTGCCCATATTCTTGGGCTTCTGCTGTGAGTTTTACATACTTGTTTCCGGTCCGCTCTTTATCTATTGGATAATTACATTTTTAAAGGGCAAGGAGTATTGGAAGGAGCTTGGCTGGAAGATGCTGTGGTACTATCTGCCAATGGCTTTCATGGGAATATTGGGTCTGTTTTTTGCAATGGACCACACTCTTGTGCGCCTTGGCGGCAGCTTTTTCAGACTTCTCGGATTCAAATAAAATACTGCGTGAATAAAGGATGTTATAAGAATGTATAAATTATTGAAGCAGGAGGGTGCCGCTCGCCGTGGCGAGTTTTCTACCGTTCACGGCGTCATTCAGACCCCGGTGTTTATGAACGTAGGAACAGCCGCCGCGATAAAGGGTGGGGTATCCTCGCTTGATTTGGCTGACCTCAAATGCCAAGTGGAGCTTTGCAATACATACCATCTGCACGTTCGTCCGGGGGACGAGGTGATATATAAGCTTGGCGGCCTGCATAAATTCATGAATTGGCATAAGCCGATTCTGACCGATTCAGGCGGATTTCAGGTATTTTCCTTAGCCAAGCTGCGTAAGATTAAAGAGGAGGGGGTTTATTTCAACTCCCATGTGGATGGCAGACGGATTTTCATGGGTCCTGAGGAGAGTATGCGCATACAGTCACACCTCGGCTCTACTATAGCCATGGCATTTGATGAGTGCGTGGAGAATCCTGCTCCGCGGAGCTATTCCCAAAAATCCTGCGAGCGTACAACACGCTGGCTGAAGCGCTGTATAGCCGAAATGAAGCGTCTTAATTCGCTGGAGGATACCATCAATCCCAATCAGCTCCTTTTCGGAATAAATCAGGGCTGCACCTATGACGATATCCGCATAGAGCATATGAAGGCAATAAGCGAGCTTGATTTGGACGGCTACGCTATAGGCGGCTTGGCAGTTGGTGAACCTACCGATGTTATGTATAGGATAATTGAAAGCGTCGAGCCGTTCATGCCTAAGGATAAGCCAAGATATCTTATGGGTGTCGGCACTCCTTCCAATATAATAGAGGGAGTATATAGGGGAGTGGACTTCTTCGACTGCGTTATGCCATCGCGGAACGCACGACACGCAACCATCTTCACATGGAACGGCATTATGCACCTGACTAACGCCAGATACGAGCTTGATGAGCGACCCATCGACCCAGAATGCGACTGCCCCACCTGCCGCAATTTCACCCGTGCGTATGTAAGACACCTTTTCAAGGCGGATGAACAGCTTGCAGGCAGACTTGCGGTCATGCATAATCTGTATTTCTATAACACACTTATGGAACGTATCCGTCAGGCACTGGACGAGGGAAGATACGGCGAATTCAGGGCAAAATATTCCCCGCTTCTTGCATCCAAGCTTTCAGACTGATATACTTGATGCCCACTGCGGCGGCATTATCAAACGGAGAGAATCATGTCACTAATTGAAGTATTCTTAATAGGAATAGGTCTTTCGATGGACGCTTTTGCGGTTTCCGTAACCAACGGAATGGCAAGGAAAAATGTAGGTATCGGCTGGGGGATAGCTATAGCCGCCTGCTTCGGTGTTTTTCAGGGACTTATGCCGGCAATAGGGTTTACCCTCGGCTCGACATTCACAAAGTATGTCCAGGCATTCGACCATGTAATAGCACTGGTGCTTTTAGGCTTCATCGGCGGTAAAATGCTGCTCGATGGCATCAAAAACAAGGATGAGGGCGACGGCTCCGGTTGTGTTCTTACCGTTGGTGCACTTGTATTGCAGGGCATAGCCACAAGTATAGACGCACTCGCAGTGGGTGTTTCCTTCGCGGCGGTGATGTCCGGCTTTGGCGAGATGCTTCGCGCGGTGCTTCTCATCGCGGTGACTACCTTTGTAATCAGCCTTGCAGGGGTGTATATCGGCAAAAAGTCGGGCGACTTCCTGAACAACAAGGCGCAGATAGTTGGCGGAATCATACTTATTGCAATCGGGGTGAAAATCTTTGTTGAACACGTTTTCTTCTGATATAAGGCTTGCAATTTTCGATTTGGACGGCACTCTTGTAAACACAATCACCGACCTTGGCAGCAGTGTAAGCTATGCTCTTGAAAAGTTGGGATTTCCAAAAAGGACAATGGAGGAGTACACCCGCTTTGTCGGCAACGGCACACTAAAGCTTGTACAGCGTTCCGTCCCCGAGGAGTTTAAGGGTGATGAAGCGGTCGTTGCCCGTGCGCATAGCCTTTTTAAGGATTACTATGCCGAGCACTTCTGTGATACCTCCCGCGTTTACGGCGGTATGCTTGAAGCCCTTGAAGAGCTGAAATCGCAGGGGATAAAGCTGAGCGTTTTAACCAACAAGCCGGATGAGTTCGCAGTCAAGATAATGGACAGGCTTTTCCCAAAGGGAATGTTTTGCCATGTCCAGGGCGCGAAGGATGGCGTCCCCAAAAAGCCCGACCCAACGGCAGAGCTTGAAATAATGCGTCTTTTAGGCGAAGACCCTTCCCACACCGTCCATATAGGCGATTCTGATGTAGACGTCTTTACAGCGCATAATGCCGGAATAGGCTGTATAGGCTGCTCATGGGGCTTTCGCAGCCGTGAATCCCTTGTAGAAGCCGGCGCGGAAGCGATTGCGGACAAGCCCGTTGAACTGCCCGAAATAATAGCAAAAGGCTTTGGGGGATAAATTACAGGATTTTCGCAAAAATTTCAGAATGGTATTGACAAATCAAAATCGATTTGATATAATAGTAAAGCTGTCAAAAAGAGATGAGCCACTAGCTCAGTTGGCAGAGCATTTCACTTTTAATGAAAGGGTCTGGAGTTCGAATCTCCAGTGGCTCACCAAAAATCCCAAATGCGTAAGCGTTTGGGATTTTTACTTATTACTTCTTCACTATTCACTATTCACTTTTCACTAAGTTGAATTACATGCATTTGGGATTTTTAGAAGTAATAAGTAAAGCGTTTCACTTTGTGAAACGTGTGAATAGTGAAGAAGTTGGAGGAGTCGCCTTGCGGCGACGTATTTTAAGTTGGCGTCGCCTTTCGTTTCCTTGCGTAACGAGATACACGCTTTCGGCGCGTGTACACTATTCGCCGTTCTAAGGCAAATAGTGCTTGCATCACAAGCGTTTCACCGTAAGGCGAAACGCTGATATCACAGCACGAAGCGCGACATCACTACTCGCGAAGCGAGTGCATCACTTATCATAAAAATCTCTCTTAAGCACCCCTTGACAACACCCCCATATCAGTGTATAATAATATCGTTAATATGTAAACTAATTTTGTGCATTTTGTATTATATCGGAGGTAGAATATGAAAAAACTCGGATTCGGACTTATGAGGCTCCCGATCATCGGCGGCGACCAGTCGAAAATCGACATAGAAGCCGTCAAAAAGATGGTGGATGAGTTCCTTGCCAAAGGCTTTACCTATTTCGACACTGCATACGTTTATCACGGCGGCTTCAGCGAGGTTGCTTTCCGGGAGGCTGTTGTTAAAAGATACCCGCGCGACGCTTATACCATAACTACCAAGCTGCCATTGTTCTCAAAGCCGGACAGAGCGGGCATGGAAAAGATATTTGCGGAATCCATGGAGCGCTTGGGTGTGGATTACATAGACTATTATTGGCTTCATGCCATGGGTAAGGATTCCTATGAGCACGCCCAGAAGGTTGACGCTTTCGGCTATCTTAAGGAGCTTAAGGAAGCCGGAAAAATCAAGCATATAGGCTTTTCCTTCCATGACGGTCCCGAAATGCTTGAAAAGATTCTTACCGAGCATCCCGAAGCAGAATATGTTCAGCTGCAGATAAACTACCTCGACTGGGAGGATGGATGGGTTCGCGCCCGCCGCTGTTATGAGGTCGCGGTGAAGTACAATAAGCCTGTTATAGTTATGGAGCCTGTTAAGGGCGGAGCGCTTGCAAATCTCCCCAAATCCGCCGCTAAGATATTTGATCAGTACAACCCCGAGCCCTCATATGCTTCATGGGCGATAAGGTACTGCGCTTCCTTGGACAATGTTATAACCGTTTTAAGCGGTATGAGCAATATGGAGCAGGTGCTGGATAATACCAGCTACATGGATGACTTCAAACCCTTGTGTGAAGAGGATTACAAGGTGATCGACAAGGTTGCGAAGAACCTCAAATTTGCAATACCCTGCACCGCCTGCCGTTACTGCACCGATGGATGCCCGATGAATATATCCATACCCGATATCTTCGCTGTCTATAACGAATACAAGCGGGATATGCGTAAGCTCGGCGATTTAAAGGGTAAGTACAGCGAAATAACCGCATCATCCGGCAAAGCAAGTGATTGCATAGGCTGTGAGCAGTGCAAGGAGCATTGCCCGCAGAATCTGGATATACCTAAGCTCTTGAATGAATGCGTTTTGGAATTGGAATAAAAGCGAAAGGTTACGGCATCAACTTTGTAATTGTCGTACTATTGTTTGCCGTCACGCATTGCGTTTCCTCCATCATTGATGTTACTTTTATGGGATGAGCAAGTTTCTGTATTTCTATACTTTTGTTTATAAGCTTTGGACGGAAATGCCGGACTTTGTTATCGGATATTTGACTTTGCACAACTAAATTTATATTTTTGATTTTAAACGGAAGCAGGGTTTTAAGCCTTGCTTCCGATTTTTTTACAAAACTCTATTGCAACCGCGCGATAATTAGTTTATAATATATGTATATGCTTATATGCATACGTATAATACTGATTTTCGTCTAAAGTGAAACCAAAAAACGGGTACAAAACCGCTGTACAATGGGTTTCGCACCCGTTTTTTGGAACACTTTTAGACGAAAATAAGTATAAAAGTGAGGATATGAATTTCAACGCAAAGGAAGGTTATATTATGTCAGTAGTTTATCAGGATAAAAAAATATGGCTTTTTTT
>ERZ779889.493-NODE-493-length-49430-cov-4.641722_pt1 | contig 49430 bp, 39 predicted proteins | sample MGYA00511030_ERZ779889 | MGnify/ENA primary metagenome ERZ779889 (study PRJEB29588, sample SAMEA2160616) | human gut metagenome | biome: human gut; feature: human-associated habitat; material: faeces | place: Denmark | collected 2008/2010 ... | reverse complement strand
TGATTATAATATATTTCATTCTTTTGCGGATAGTAATACGTTTCTGTAAGCATCTTTACAATAACCCCGTTAATCTCACTATGCAAAATACGTTTTGCATAATTACCATTTTTCTCTATAATTTGTACTTTTCTTACAGTTGGGATGAATCGTGGCCATTCCTCGCAATCAAGAATAGCATCAATCGTTTTATTTACAGAGGATTTTATCTTCTGTTTATTTACAATAGTAACTTTCATTTAATTTTATATGTTAAAAATTTTATAAACTTACGGTAATCTTTCAGTTTAGGGTATAACGCCGGTGTCCTCTTTTTAAATTCTTTATAACTTTGTCCAAATCGATTAATTAATTCTGGTTCTTCATAAAAATTCAACCAGCATATCTGATTACATGTAAATAAAAATGACACAGCAAATGCTACCCACGAACCAGAAAAAAAGGCACCTGCCCAAGCAATACGGTTCATCGCAGAATAAACGGGATGACGTATAATCTTATGTATGACAGATTCAACCAAATTACTTTCATTTGGATGATACACGTAATACATAAACAGATTATCTAACCCAAACAGTTTTCTAGCTCTGATATGTAAAATAACACCTGTTAATAATAAATATGCAACAAAACAATATCTCAGATAAAACCATTTTTCATCAATAATTAACGGACGATTAATAAAATAACTATGAATCGCTCCCATATAGACGAAGGGGATAAATGTAACATGAAAACAAAAGAATGCCTTTCGATAAGCATCTGTTGGGGTGTTATTGCTTAATAACTTTTTTTTAAATGTGTAAAAACATCCAAGTCCTACCAATGCTAGAAACACTACAATAAATTGTGTTACAATTGGAGCATAATAATTTACATTATCGAATAAATAGAACATATATCCTATTATCACAATTAAAGAAATCGTGATTGTATAAAATAAAACTTTATTAGAGGTTTTATTATTATAAACTACATTTCTCATAAAATATTTATTATCCATAGTATATTAATTTTATTTGTTAATCAATAATCGCAACAGTTCGACACCATCCGGCACTTGCCCCTTTAATATTAATCGGGAAAGAACAGATTTTAAAATTTTTTCTTTTAGGCAGTTTATCTAAATTAGCCAACTTCTCTATATGACAATATTCGTATTTTCTTCCTAACATATGAACCGGCCATAAATGATTTTTATTTTTATCTTTTAAATATGAATTTACCATTATCGAAGATGGAAGATCTAAACTATAGCTATCGATTCCAATAACTTTAACACCTTGTTTAACAATCCACTCAACAGCACTAGTAGTTAAACCAGGATAATCTGAAAGATACTTCGGGTTATCCCACAATTTATCCATACCTGTTTTTATTAAAACAATATCATACTCTTTTAATTTATAATCTATTGATATTAGTTCATTCTTAATATCCTCTACGGTTATCAACTCTCCCTTTTTTTTATGGCTCATATCTAATAAAACTCCATCACTAAAAAACCATTCTAGTGGCAAATCAGAACATGTTTTAGCGGTACGCCCATTACAGATTGGTCCATAATGCGAAGGAGCATCCACATGAGTCCCCCTATGAGACATAGTGTTAATATTTTCCCAAGAAAGCCCTATGCTATCTGGAAAGGCATTTGGCATAATTCTTTTTATACCAATAAAAAAAAGAAAATAATTCCAGTATGTCTTCAATGGCTTACCTTTTAATGTTAATCCTTCTAAGCATAACATTATTGCTCCAAATTTATATCCTACACGCTTTACCAAAGATGACTTTGGTTCCATAGCTTTATTTTCTATGGGTATGCTCAAATCTATTATTTTCATATTTGTGTGTTTTTCATAATTAACATGCTAATTCTTCCTCCGATAATATCTCTTTGTATAATCAAACTATATTTTATATCTTTTTTTGTTCTCTCCCAATTGAATAGTGCTTTGTATAAGTCTATATTTCTTTTGACAAACCAACTATCCTCATTTGCAAGCAGTATTCCTTCCCTCATACTTTGATATGCAACATATATCTTAATATTTCCAGAGGCACTCAGGCAATCACCTATTTGCGGTATTGGTGTATATAATATTCTTTCTTTATTATGAAATATCTCATAAAGCACATGCATTTCAGCATTATCGTAATCACCCATATTATTAAATCCAGGTATAATTAAATCAATATCTTCAGACGATATATTCGCCTCATCTAAGCATTTATAAATAGACTTTTTTATTACTTCTACATATTTTTCACCACATTGAAACAGCGATTCATAATCACAGCTATTATCGTAGGCTACAATTTCAATTGGAGACACTACTTTGTTTACATTTCCTACAAGAACGCATGCAGCTCCACTCGTATAAAAATATGATTTCGGATTAAGTAATTTATCCATTTTTATAGAATACGGTAACATATCTGCAACAACATCTCCACTAAGATTCTCACCAGCAATTGATATCACCAATTCATTGATCTCTCGTTCTATATTTTTCATCCCTTCAATAGTACAATCAATACCGGAACATGCTCCATTACAAATAGAGGCATTTTCTCCTTTTGATTTAATCATTAAAGACATTTCTCCAGAAGCTGCGCCATAATAAAATGATATTCCGGTATACATTGAAATGTTATTCCGCATTCCTGAAAAGATTAATGATTTTATTTGCTCCATTCCGAATTCGAGTTGTGCAAATAAACTACCAGTAAATACACCAACTCTACTATTATCAATCATTTTGTAATCAACAAAGTCATTTATAGCTTGATCTCCCGCCATTAATTCATATATGACTTGTTTATCCATACGACGATAATATTTAGGGTTAATTCTATTATTATCCGTACTTATACCTGATGTACAGATATTTGTATTGTCTCTTTTTTGAAAAGACAACTTTTGCTTTCTTTCCCCGCATAAAACTTCCCACACGGCATTTTTATCTCCCAACGGAGAGACTATTCCAAAACCTGCAATTTTGTTTTTCATATCACTTTTCTTAATAATAATACATTATTTGAACCACCGAAGCCAGTAGCTATTTTCATCCCATAATTTGTATTTATTTTTTCAGAATGGTTTGGAACACAATCCAAATCACACTCAGGATCAAATTCTTTATAATTAATAGTTGGTGGAATTATTCCTTCTGACAACACTTTCACAAGAGAGACCAACTCTAATGCCGTTGACCCACCAAATGCATGTCCGATCATACTTTTTATACTGCTTATTTTCAAGTTATAAGCATATTTGCCAAAGGCCTTTTTTAGAGCTTTCGTTTCCGCCGCATCATTACTTTTCGTTCCTGTCCCATGACAGCTTATATAGCCAATATCTTGTGGTAATATTTTTACTTGTTGAAATGTATTTTTGATAAGTTCTCCATACTTAATTGCATTTGGTTCAGGGGCTACGATATGATATCCGTCCGAATTAGCTGCATAATTGACAATTTCCCCTATTATTTTAGCACCTCTTCGCTTCGCATGCTCATAAGATTCAAGAATTAACATTCCTGCCCCCTCTCCAAATACCATTCCTGGTCTATTTTTTGAGTACGGTTGGCATGCTTCAGAAGGGAGGCCTTTCCATCTTGATGTAGTAGTAATAAGATAGAAACTTAAAAAATTAATCTTAGAAATAGGTGCATCTCCACCTCCAGTTATGGCAACATCAATAACTCCATCTCTTATATCTCGAAAAGCATTACCTATACTTTCTCCTCCAGCACTGCAACTTATACAAAAAGATTTCATAGGCCCATTAATATTTAAATAATTTGCTATTACTAATGGCCATATCCCCGGTGTACATTGATATAAGTTTCGAGTTGAAAATTTTTCATTTGTACAAAAGAACTTTTTGGCTTGAATATATGCCGAGACATGTCCCGCCGTTGTTGTTCCAATATAAATCCCAACTTTATCTTTATGAATTTCAGAATTGTTTAGTATTCCTGATTGTATAACAGCTTCATCCGTTGCTACCAGAACAAACTCCATAGCCCTATCAACAAATGGTTGATACTTATCAGCCGTCTTAAAACAATGTGAGAATTCAAAATTTAAAAGACTTGCACCATATGGAGTATATTTATCTACATCTAAATCCAAGTCGAGCAAACCAACTTTACTTTCTCCCTTTATTAAACCATTCCACATTGCATCAACACCTACCCCAAATGGAGAAACTGCTCCTATACCTGTTATAACAACTCTTCTGTTCATAATTAGGTTCATTTATTATTTATAAAACTATTTATCGTAATTGCCTTAGACAAAACAATTAATTGCTCATAATAATCTGCAACATGTTTGTTAATTATCTTTTTCACCAACCAGAAGAGAAAGTATTTAACAAATCTATTCTTCAAATCAAACCTTCTTATTATATAAAAATGGGATATCGCATTACTCTCATCTACAAAATACCAAATCGAAGCCATGCTTTTCACAAATGGAAAGGTAGGCTTATTGTGATAATACTCAATATATTTTTTCTCATCATCAAAAGTTAAACTTATATGCGATTGATAATCTTTTCTTAATAATTTTTCACACAATATAAAACTTACCGAATTATTTTTTTGATTTATTAAATCTGCCCTGCTGATAATTGGATAATTTACGACCTTCCAATTTTCAGGACACTTCATAATATTATACAATGTTTCTGCTGATATGGGCAACCTCATATCATGAAGTATGAAATAATCATCTGAGTTATTTTTTAGTTGATTAAGAATTTCAATTATGTCCACCATATCTATTACATTTAAACCATGTTACTGAATCTTCTATTGCTTGTTCAATAGGGGTATATTGAACCCCTAATTCATTTCGTGACTTCGCATTATTGTAAAACATTTTTTTCTTTGACAATTGAACACCTCTATGTGTTATACTCGGTTGCTTCCCCTTTACATAACAACATATTGTATTCAACCATGCTGCAAATAATGCTATACCATAAGGAATCTGGATTATTTTTGCATCTAAATTATACTTCTGCAATCTTCTATAAAAATCACGCAACAATAGGTTTTCATTACCTATTATATATTTTTCGCCTATACGCCCTTTTGATAATGCAAGAATATGTGATTTTGCAACGTCATTGACATGAACAAAGTTAAATCCACCGTTTATATACATCTGTTTTTTTGATTCAAGAAAAGACTTAACCATCATACCAGTGGATGTTGGTTTAAAATCATATTTTCCTAAAGGTAAAGACGGATTTAAAATTATGACTGGTATGTCATATCTTTCATAATAATCAATGACAATGTTTTCTGCTATGACTTTAGATTTTTTATAATGACTACTTATATTCCATAAATTGAACTTCGTATTTTCATCTGAAAGGCCCGCATTTGATTTACCAATGGTAGCTGCCGAGCTAGTATATACAAGCCGTTTAATATTACACTTTTTTACTGCCTCACATATATTTTTTGTTCCATTAACATTAACATCGTAAATTTCCTCCTTTCTCAACTCATCAAAAGTAAATAACCCTGCCGCATGAATAACATAATCACATCCGCTAACAGCATTTTCAACATCACTATAACATCTAATATCCCCTGTGATAATTTCCGCATTCATGCCCAGTATACAGTCTTTGGGATTTCTAACAAAAAAACGTAAAGAATAACCCGTTTGTAACAACTGTTTTGCAATATTATAACCTATATAGCCTGTTGCTCCCGTTAAAAGAATCTTACTTTTCATATTAAAAATGTTTCACAAATTTGTTTTACATTAATGTTTAACACGATTGTTGATGCAAATATATATCTTTTTTTAAACTTTTGCTACAATAGACATATAATTTTGATTATGCGAATGATTACATGCAAATACTACAATCATAAAAACGCATAAATATTTTCCGGTCATTAGCTAATTAGACAAAATAATTTTGGACTGAGTATATATACTACATACCACCTTTTATAGCACACTTACATATGTATTTTTCTTTTTCTACTACTGTATTAACCATATATTGTGGACAAATAACATTACATTTGCACTGTTGCTGCCCCATTGTACTCTCCAGCCTTATCTTACGGTCAAGGGCGGCAAGTTCTGATTTCAATGATTTCAGTTCGTCCTCCTTACGCCATGTTTTTCCTGCCACCTCCTGTAGAACAGGCAAGTCTCTCTTTATCGTCTCATTCTTCGCCTTGTACTGCTCCACTATATTGGGAATACGCTCCAGAGCGTTCAGGAAGTTCATCGCTGCCGCTTTCGTGTCAGCCATAGCCAACTGCCCGTTGTTGTAGTTGTATTTATAATGTCCCTCCACGACAAAACGATTCTGTATGGTGGAGATACCGTCTTTAAGTGCCGGCTCGCTGATGACATATATCGGAAAGCCGTACACCTCGCCTATACGTGTATACAGTCCTCCCGTTGTGGCGTTCCTGGCTATCTCCTGCAGCCTCTTGCCGATAATCTTCTCGTCAGCGGCAGCAAAGCCGTCAAGTATGATACGGTTGATTTTATTACCTTCGCTGTCTGTCTCGGCACGGGAGAGTAGCGTATTGTAGTCCTCCGTCATCTTTTCTATGATTACATTGTTGTTGGCGAGCTGGGCCGTCTTTTCGTTCAGCTTGCCCTCGGCCTCGTTCCTCGCTTTTGCGAACGACTTCCGTTCCCCCTCCAACGCAGCAATCTTTTTCTCCAGTTTGGCCTTATCCAAAAGGTCGGTATTTCCTGAAAGTATTGCCATGTATTCCGAAAAGTTCATTCCGTTCTTCTCGTCCATAGCACCCTCGTCAATAGTCCTTGCGCCCATCGCTCCGCTCTTGAGCTGGTTGATGAATGTCTGTTTGCAGTGCAACAGATTGAATTTGTAGCTGTCGAGCGATTTCTCCACGGCATAGATAATCACAACCACCTTGTTGTCGGCATACAGCTTGGCTATCTCGTTGCCTTTTCTTACGGCACGCCCGTCCCTCTGCTGAAGGTCCGACGGTCTCCACGGCGTATCCAGATGATGCACCATGATTGCACGCTGCTGGGCATTTACACCGGTGCCGAGCATGGAAGTGGAGCCGAACAGTACACGCACTGAACCCTCGTTCATCGCCGCAATGACAGACTTACGGGCTTTCTCCGACTTGCATTCCTGAATGAAACGGATTTCGTGCGCCGGAATACCGTAGTCCTCTATCAGCTTGCGCTTGATTTCACTATACACGCTCCATTGTCCCGGCTGGAATGTTCCCAAATCGGAGAACACGAACTGCGTGCCTTTCTGTTCATCGAACTTGTGGTAATACTCCGCAATCATTTTGGCGCAATGGCTTGCCTTGTTGTCGGGATGGTCTTCGTATTCGGGACTTATCAGACGCATATCGAGAGCCATTTTGCGGGCGTAATCCGTGGCGATGAGCATTTTGGCCTTCTCCTCACTTTCCGACAGTTTCTCCCGACCGAGAATAGTGGCATCTCCGGTCTTGGCGAACTCCATCAGTTTCTTGATGAACTCCTCCTGCTGCGGAGTGGGAGGTATGTTGTACAGTATCTCGTTTTTCTGCGGTCTGTCCACTCCCACATCCTCCGCCGTGCGGTAATCGGTAATCTCATTGTAGAACATAGCTAGCTCCGGCACTTTGATAAAGTAACGGAACCGCTCCTTCTGCACGATGTTGTTAGTTACATTGAACTCGAAATCAGTGGTTTTCTTGGCGAAGATTGCCGCCCACGCATCGAAACAACGGATGTCCTGCCGTTCAAGCTCTTTGGGTCTAAGGTACTTGAACAGCAGGTACAGCTCCGTCAGGGAGTTGCTGATAGTAGTGCCGGACAGGAATGTCGCACCCAGATCCTTGCCCGTCCGCTCCTGTATGGTACGTATGGCATAGAGCATATTGAGTGCCTTCTGGCTTCCTTCCTGATTGCCCAGTCCGGCCACACGGCTGTGGCGTGTGTTGAACATCAGATTCTTGAACTGGTGGCTCTCGTCCACGAAGATGTGGTCAATGCCCATCCGCCCGAAGTCCGCCACATCGTCCGTGCGGTGCTCAATGGCGTAGGCAATGCCCTGCAACTTGGCCGCAAGGTTGTGCTTGCGCACCTCCAGCCCCTTAAGCATGGCCCTTGAAATGTCCTTGCCCTGCTGTTTCAGCACTTCGAGGTTCTCCTCCACCGTATCAAGTTCAGCCTGAAGGATTTTCTGCTGCATCTCAGGAGACTGGGGAATCTTGCCGAACTGGTCGTGCGACATTATCACGCAGTCGTAGTCGTTGTTTTTTATGCTGTTGAAGAACTTCACACGGTTGGCCGCCGCAAAATCCTTTTCGGAAGCATAGAGTATGCGGGCGTTGGGATAGGCGGTGCGGTAGCACTCGGCTATCTCCGCCACATTTGCTTTCAGTCCGATAATCATAGGCTTATGCGCCAGCCCAAGCCGTTTCATCTCATGCGCTGCCATACACATGATGAGTGTCTTGCCTGTGCCAACCTCATGGTCGCAGATACCGCCGCCGTTCTGCTTGAGCATCCACACGCAATCCTTCTGGCTGGGATAGATTTCGTTTATCCCGTACCGCTTGCCGAGAGCCTTCAGGTCGATGTCCGGAAATGTCTGGTGGCTTCCGTCGTACATAGGCCGCACATAACAGTTGAACTTGCGGTTATACATATCCGCAAGCCGCTGCTTGAATTCCGGAGACTGCGCCTCCAGCCACTCCGTAAAGCCGGAGCGGATCTCGTCAATCTTGGCGTTGGCGAGCTGTATGGCCTCGCTGTCACGTACCTTGATGTCGTTGTCCTTGTCATCCTTGCCGATACTCTTGTAGATGTCCGGCACGGTGTTGTGCAGGGCATGTTTCAGCAGGTTCATGCCGTCGTACCGCTTGTAATATCCCTTGACGGCAAACTGCTCGTATATCTTCATGTTCTTGCGGTCGCACGAGACGGTGAACTCATCCACACTGTCCACATATGCGATTTTGATATCAGTATCGTAGAGGTATGACATATACGCTTCGTATATGCCCGTAGGAATCCACCTTTCCCCGAAGTTGAAATCCAGCTCGTCGAACAGGATGGGTGACGGTACGGCTTTCTGCAGGGCCTCAAGCGACCCTCCGGCCGCCGCCAGCATCGGATGAGGCATACCGCTGTCCCTGACCTCCTGCATCCATCGGCCGACTCTTTCCGCCTTGCCGACAACATTTCCGGCAATGAAGCGGTCCTTTATCTCGTAGCAGTCTTCCATAGGGTTGTAGTAGATGCGCCCTTTGAGAGACTCTGTCATTTCCGCTTCACTGCTCCCGCAAAGCCGGCACATATACTCCATATTCACGCCGCCGTACCTGTTGAGAGAAGAGGTAAGGGCATCCTCGGGAGTCTCCACACTGACATTTTCCACATCGGAGAACGACACAGGACGGTCGAAGATATCCGCCTTGACGAACAGGCCGTTTTCTCCACGCTCCAGCGAGAGGATGTCCCGTCCTGCGGCATCCATCAGGATCATCTTGGCATTCTGTCCTGCATTGAGGTTGCCATAGCGCATCACGAACTCATCGTAATGAGTGTTCAGATTCTCACGGTGCAGCCTGTGTTCTTCCCGGTGCTCCGCTTCATAGGCATACAGCCGCTCATACGAGTCCCGTACCTTAATATATAGTGCGGCTTTCTCTTTCTGATAACTATCCAGGTCAAGGGGCTGGAAGGTGGCACCATATCGCGTGACATCCTTCAGCACGCCTATCTGATAGCGCACTCCGGCGGTATCGACCCTTACGAGCGACCCCTCCTTGAGATGCGGCTCCATGACGCCGGTGAACGTGCGGGACTGCATCTCCTCCTTGTGCCTGTGTTCCAGCTCCTCCGGAGAGAGTGCTGCTTCCTCTTCCTGCATCTGTCTTTCCACTTCCTCCAGATGTTTTCTTGCCTCCGCCTCAAAGCCATTCTCCACAGGATAGACCGGCTGCTCGCCCGTATCCTGCTGCGATTGCCGTCCTTGTGTCTGTGCCTGTGAAGCAGTCTCCTGCTGCCGGAAGAGTTCCGGATGCATGGCCTTATGCTCCCTGATACGCTGGCGCAACCTTGCCCGACCCTCCACTCCGAGAGCCATCATTGTCTCGTAGAAACCGTTAATCGGAGGATTGGTCTCCCAGTCAAGAGAGGCATATATGGCTTCCTGACGGGCTTCTTCCTCTGTCATTTCCTCCATATCAGGCGGTATGGCAGTTGCATCCCGGTCCGTATCGCTTTGACGGAACAAGTCAGATGTCGTGGCGACTGAGGCTTTCTTGGACTCGCCTGCCGGATTTTCATCGTTTTTGGTCTGTTTTTTCTTGGCAGGTTTGGGCTTCGCTCGTTCCCGCTGCTCTTCTGCGGTTATCCCGAAAAGGTCGAACAAGGTCATTACCGGAGCCTCAATTTCCGGCTTTTCTTCCTCCGTGGCAGATGATTCCGGTGTTTCAGGCATCCTGATTTTCTCCGTATCAGGCTCGTGCCGTACCGTTTCCGTCTGATCCGGCAACCGCTTGTCAATGATACTTCCCGAATACATCTCCATGGACAGATTTGCGTGCAGATTATGGTCGAGAAGTCTGCGCAGATGCTCCGCTATGCCGTTCACGCCTCCCTCATGTCCGTAAACCATCGCAGGTTTGCCGTAAGGATCGGTATCCAGTTCGGCACTGGTATATACCATCTGCTCCTCGTGCTTTATGAAATAGCTGTTGAAAGCCACACCGTGCAGTGTTCCGGTCTTGGTAAAAAGCGTCTCGTCTTCAGTCAGGCCCTCCTTGCGGATGTCCTTTTGCAGTATTATGAGGTCGCTGCCCACTTCCGTGTTGGCATTCTCGGTAAAGAGGTCGTTAGGCAGACGGACGGCGGAGACAAGATGCGCCTCCTTCAGCATTTCGAGCCGTACCGCCTCATTGCGGGGAGAGTTCATCACACCCTGGGAGGTAAGAAACGCCACTACACCGCCGTCCCTTACCGTATCGAGGCCTTTCAGGAAGAAATAGTTATGGATGGTCCTCTGGGCGGAAACCCTGGCTCTGCTGTCCGACAGTACGAAGGCCGGATCAAAGACCGCAATCTCGCCGAAAGGCACATTGGATATGGCAAGGTCGAAAGAACCGTTGAAAGGCTTCTCTATCTTCTCGAAACCCTCCACGCGTATCTTCTCATCCGGATAGAGGTATGAGAGCAGCTTTCCCGTAAGCAGGTCCTTTTCAAATGCCATAACATCGGCATGCGGCGATTGCTCCTTGACGGACAATATGAACACGCCCATCCCGGCCGACGGCTCAAGTACCTTTGACGGGGTTACGTTATACTTTTTCAATACTGAGACTATGGTATCCGTTATTTCCTTAGGGGTATAAAAAGCGGTAAGTACAGATGATTTCAGAGAGTCCATATACCGTTTGTACTCAGCATCATTCCTGCTGTTTTCCCGTATGAGACGGTGCAGTTCCACTGTCATCGGGAACAGTTCGAGGTCGGATTTCGCCCAATCCACGGCATCGGCCAGCGAGGAGGCGGGATTGAGGATGCATTTCAACCCGCCGAAACCACAGTAGCGGCTGATAATTTCCCTTTCTTCTAGGGTAGCCGCCCTGTGTTCCCTGTCCAGCACAAACGCCGTCCGTATAGCCTCGATGTTCCCCCTCAGTCTCTCCTTGCGGTTAAATGCCATACTCGTCGATATGGATGGCTGCCGCTCCGGTCAGTTCTGTATAAAGCCGGGTATATTCGGATGAATGGGCGAAATCGTCCGAAAGCGGATAACCGGAGAAGATTTCCTTGAATTCCGGAAGCAGTTCCATCGCAAGCGGATGCACTTTTTCCGGCGGCACTGTATCTGCAAACTCGTTCTCCAGTACTTCTACGAGAGTACGGTATTCGGAGAAATGAAGCCCCTGCAGGAGAGTCTGCATCGCCAGTTCCTGTGCTCCATCCACCGGACGGCCTTCCCGACGGGCCTGCTCGAAAGTATCGGAAGCCTCCTTGTCACGCAAGGCGATGAAATCCGCATCAACGGGTTTGTCAGGGTGATTTTCTTTAAGATATTGCCGCAGGTACAGTCCGTAGTAGGACAGTACCGCAGGTTGATTGTTATGTTTCATTTTACTCGGATTTTGTGGATTTATTGTTAATTTTGTATTCGTTTATCAAAGTCGTTTTATTATGAAAGTGATTGCATTAGAGGGTTTTTCAAATAGTGGAAAAACAAAAACATTGAATATCGTTTATTCGCTCCTTTTACAAGCCGGTTATGCACAAGTTGCTAATGCTTTTCAAGATTTAAGCAACGATGACTGCTTAGATGTTCTTGAAATTCCCGGAAAAAGAATTGGAATTGTAACACAAGGAGATTATGCAATTGGTTCTTGTTCTGTTAGGAATCATCTGTTACATTTACAGTCATATAATTGCGATGTAGCTATCTGCGCCTGTACTTTAGGAACAAGCAAACAGAAAATAAAAGATGCTATTACAGCTTATCCATCACATCATTTCGTATCTAAATCTAAAAGTAGTTCGGTTGCGTTGGAACGGATTGATAATTTCAATAATGCAACTCATATAATGAGTTTAATATAAAAAAGCACCCGGTATCCCTCCGGGTGCCACCACTAAATCCGCAGTAAAACATATTTCTGCCATTTGATGGGGGAAACAGTTTATCTTACGAATCAGTGGCGAAATTACACAATTATTTCTTTTTTCTGCCCTTTCTTCCCGGCTTCTTCTTTTCTTCAGGGAACTCGAAAACCGTATTGAAATCACTGTCAAAGGCGACAACCGCACTGAACGGCTTGCCCTGCTTGCTCCGGAAACCGTTGAGCAGTCCTGTCTGCCCGTTCCTCAGCAGTTCCGTCATCTCCGTGTCGGAAAGGGTCTTTCCGGCTATCTGGCGGAAAACAGGAAGTCCGCAGTCCGTATTGTCGCAGCGCACGACCTTTCCATAGAACTGCATGCGGCCGGTGCCGCATTTCGGACAGCTTATGCCGGAATCCTTGTGCCCGAAAATCTTGTCGCACGCCAGCAGATCGGTCGTAATCCGGCGGGTATAGGCTTCGATGTCCCTCATGAACGCCTCCGAAGGCAGTTCGCCCCGTTCGATTTTTGCCAGCGCAGCTTCCCACTGTCCCGTCATCTCAACATTGGCGATGTCCATTCCTCTGACAATGGAATAGAGGGCAAGTCCTTTTTCTGTCGGAACGAGGCTTTTCTTGGAACGCACGATGTACTCCCGCCTTAGCAGTGTCTCTATAATGGCCGCACGGGTGGCCGGAGTGCCGATGCCGCAGTCCTTCATCGCCTGCCTCATTTCCTCATCCTCCACTTCCTTTCCTGCGGTCTCCATTGCGGCGAGCAGGGACGCTTCCGTATGGAACGGCCTGGGTTTTGTCTTCCCTTCGGTCATAGAACATCCCATTATAGGAAGGATATCGCCCTCGCTCCATTCCGGCAGGACGGTATTCTCTTCGTTCTCCTCGCCCTCTTCCTTCTCGTTCCTCACGGAGCGCCAGCCGTGCTGCCTGACCACATAACCCTTCGCCACGAACTCCGCACCGCCACATTCCGCTTTAATTGTCGTCACATCCTTGATGCACTTCTCGGAGAATGCCTCCAGCATACGGCTGATGATCATGTCGTAAATCAGGATCTCCTCCTTGGCGAACAGCATCGGCTTGACTCCGGTAGGCAGCAGCGCATGATGGTCGGTCACTTTCGTATCGTCCACGCTGCGCCTCGAAAGCTGTCTCATCCTCCCTGCGGCAGTGTCCCACTTCGGATTGTTCCTCAATCCTTTCAGCAGCGCCGGAATACCTGCGAACACATCTTCGGGGATGTAACGGCTGCCCGTCCTCGGATAGGTGATGAGTTTCGACTCATACAGTTTCTGTGCGATGGCAAGGGTCTGCTCCGCAGTAAAGCCGAACCTCGCATTGGCATCCTTCTGCAATGAAGTCAGGTCATACAAAAGAGGGGTATCCTGCACTGTCTCCTTGCGTTCTACGGAAAGGACCGTAGCCCTTCCTGTTTCTCTCAATATATTATAAACTTCGACAGCTCCGCTTTTTACATTCCATTTCAAGGCGGAAGAGAATTTCACTACGCTGTCCGCATCCTTTCCCTGCGTGGAGAAATGGGTCTGGAACACATCCTGCGGGACAAACCTCTTGTTCTCCCAGAAACGGGCACACACCATCGCCAATGTCGGGGTCTGCACCCGTCCGACGGAGTAAGTGCCGCGCCCTGCGGCCACCGTAAGAGCCTGTGTGCCGTTGATGCCTACGAGCCAGTCGGCCTCACTGCGGGATTTCGCGGCAAGATATAGATTGTCGTATTTTGTCCCATCCTCCAGACTGTCCAGTCCGTCGCGGATGGCCTTATCGGTAAGCGAACTGATCCAGAGACGGTCGAACGGCACGGTACAGCCTATATGATGGTAAAGGTAACGGAAAATCAGCTCTCCCTCACGGCCTGCATCGGTAGCCACTATTATACGGTCGCTGTCATTGAACAACTTTGCGATGGTCCTTATCTGCTTCATCACGCCGCTGTCGGTCTTGTAGCCTTTCTCTGTGCGCACCTGACGGGGTACGAGCAGGAACTCATCGGGGATGACGGGAAGATTGTCCCTCTGGAAACCTTTGATGCCGTAGCCTTCCGGGAATGAAAGCTGCACCAGATGCCCCAGCGCCCATGTGACATAGTAGCCGCCTCCATACATATAGCCTTCTTCCAGTTTTGTCGCTCCGACGATTCGGGCGATTTCACGGGCAACACTCGGTTTTTCTGCGATTATTGTCTTCATGTTCTTTCTTGTTTTATTGCGGATTCAGTGGTGGTTTGTCATATTCTTACGCCTTTGGTCCTCTGCTGACGTTGCTGCCCCTCATTTACAGGCGCAGTCTGCCCCTGCTGCAGCGGCTCCTTTATATGCTTGGTAGCCTCATTGGTCTTTCCTTCGTTATTCACGGCTATCTGGGTACGGCTTTCATTGGACGGGGCTATGACCTGGCCCTTGTCCGGATCGGTGTCATACCGGAACGGACGGCCTTTCTCCATGTTGAACTTGATGTATATTGTGGCGGGATTGCCCTGCTTGTCCGGGACATTCTCCAGACGGACGGTCTTGCCGGAGACATAATCTGCTTTCTGCTGTTCAGTCAGCTCCACGCCTTTCCATTTTCCTATTGGCTTGATGTTGCCGTTCTCGTCAGTCCACTGGCGGCTGTTCTTCCTGACTTCGCCTCCGTTCTCCTGAGAGGCGCTTCTCCTGCGGTTTTCCCTCTGTCCCTGCTGCTCGCCCTGCCATATCCGGGCTGTCCTCGGAACGAACTCCACGCTTCTGTCCAACGCACTGACCTGCAGGATGGTCTGGAACTTCCGGCCGTTGGCCAGCTCTATCTCTTTATGGACATAGCCGCCGGCTCTGAGCAGGTTGCGCTCATTCTCGTTGATTTCCGTCTTGCCGATTCTGTCCGCAATGCGCACCTTGTTCACCGGCACATCCTCTATCCTGTTAGTAAAGCGGTCGATGCTGATGTACGACGGGACCAACTCCCCGGTATCCTTGTCTGCGAGATTCACCACACGTCCGAGATTGCCTGTCTGACGGAGTGCCTTCCTGTCCTCATCGGTGAATGTGTACCCTTTGTGCGGCTCGTCAAGCCTCGGTTCCTTCCGCACGAAGTCCGGAACGAAGTCCACGCTGCCATCCGGCATCCTCTTCAGTTCCAGCCTTGCGCCGAGTTCCTGTATTTCGCCCAACACCTCCACACGCACGGTCAGAGGCTCGGACTTGCGGTAGTTGAGCAGCTTGTCAAGACTTTTGGATTTCTCAAGGTCCTCACGGGTCAGTCCGTACTGTGCCTCGAATTTTTCCCAGTCGATTCTGCTTTCGTCAATAGGCTGGTAGCCTTTCTTCTCGGACGGTGCATCCTGTCCGTTTTCGGGTTTTCTGTTGTCCTGTTCCATTTCTTTTTCTGTTTGTGTTTCCTGTTGTCCGTTTAAATTTTTTTCTTCTTCTGTCACTGTTTTCTCATAACCGGAAGTGTCCACCTTGTGAGGGGAGAGCAGTTCCGCATTGGCGGCTGGATTTTTCAGAAGCTCCTTCATCACTTCCAGCAGTTTCTCCGCCTGGTCTGCCGCAATCCGGTAGAAGCCGAAACGGGATGGATCCTTGCACTGTCTGAAAAAATTCTTGAAAAAATTGTCAATAAGGTCTCCGTGACGGTCAAATGTCATGAAGTCCTTTGAATGTTCCGGCTTCGCCGGGACTGTTCTGGGCGACCCGTCGCTCCGGAGTCCGCCCACGACACCGAGTTCGCCCGTCTTCTCGTCACGGACGAGCAGGATGTCCTTTTCGTCGGTTTTCTTTGCCATAAGATTTTATTATTTGAATGATACATTGATACGGGCCTTGAACTGCCCGATGTTCTCTTTCTTGAAATGCTTCATGTGCCTTGCTATGAAGTCCAGCACATCAGATTCCTTGTAATAGGTCTTGTGCCAGAGCAGGTGGTATGCAAGCGCACCGGAACTGCGGTAACGCTGGAGGCTCCGCTTGCTCACCTGCAGCAGCAGGCACAGGTCCTGGTTGTCGAACAGCCGCTCCCCGTCAAGCAGTTTCACTTCCTTAAGGTCAGTCGGTTTCCAGTCTCCGTGCAGGGAGGCTATCATGCGCTCCTGTCTGTCCAGTCTCGCGAGGACTTCCGATGCGAATGCCGTGAAAGTCTCTTTGTTGAATGTCATTTCCATATCGTTTCCCTTTTTACCTGGGACAAAGGTCATGATTCGCGGAATGACCGTTACGGGACACACGGGTGACTCACGGATGATTTTCCCTGCGGTATGGCTCCGGTGTCGCACGGAAGAGGAGACAGTCGCTTCCTTATGTCTATGGCGTGGACGGACGGATGTCCGCCGAGGATATTTTTGCCGGACTGGAATGTCACGGGAACAGGAAACAGTGTTGAATCAATAAAATTTTGGAATATGGAGATAGTTAATGTAGAGAAAAAGACTTTCGAGGATCTTATAGACCGGATGGAAAGGTTCATGGACAGCATTGAGACCATATACGGCAATGGAAAGGCGAAGTCCATGTCCGGATGGCTCGACAATCAGGATGTATGCCTGATGCTCAATATCTGCCCGCGCACTTTGCAGACTTTACGGGACAGCGGTTTGCTTCCGTACAGCAGGATCAATCACAAGATTTTCTATAAGGAGGAAGACATCCTACGGTTTGTTTCGGTATCAGAAAATGGGAAATTCAGGATTAAAAAATAACAAAGACATCTAAAACTATTATTTATGAATGAGTTGATTGACAAGGATCACGAGAGAATAGCCGGCCTTTTCGGACGAATGGCCGCTATGCTGAAAAAATTGGAATCACACCACGAGGAGCACAGGCCGCTGCTCAGGGGTGAAAGGTATCTGACGGACAGGGATGTATCCCAGAGGCTGAGAATCAGCAGAAGGACATTGCAGGACTACCGCAATGACGGCCGCATATCATACATCATGCTTGGCGGCAAGGTCCTGTACCGGGAAAGTGATCTGGAGAGGATGCTTGATGATGCCTACCGTCCGGCTTTCAGGGAAATGGAATGAGCGGCACCGGATATGAAAAAGCGGAGGACCTTCTGATTTGAAAGTCCTCCGCTTTTAATTATTGCTCTCATGACAGTTTATGCCGTTCCGGCCACACCTGAGCCGCATCATATCCGGTTCTATGATTGCAGTCCGTTGCCGGTATGCAGATATAAAAGTCAAGGCTCTTTTCCATAAACCTCCGCAACATGAGTTCGCGGAACCTGCGGCAGGCTGCCGCATTGATGCGGAATGCGACGGCAGCCACCGCCTCCATATTATACGCCTCGGCATAGCAGCCCTCCGCATAAGGGAACGGCCTGACGGCATCAGGCTCATCCATTATTCCGCTTCTGAAAATCTGCCTTAACGCCTTACGTATCCCGTATGCGCTTACCATGAACAGGTCGGACATTTCCCCTACGGTCATCCACACGGGGGTATCGGGAAGGATTATCTCGCCGTTCTCGATTTTTATTATACCTCGTTCCATAATTACAATGCCTTGGAGAAGTTCATCTCTACTTTCTGCATGTCCCTCATGATGGAGCTGTCCAGCACTTTCGCATAATGCTGGGTCATTTTTATGTTGGCGTGGCCGAGTATCTTCGCCACATTTTCCATTGAGACCTCATTGGCGAGGAACACGACCGTGGCCGCCGTATGACGGGCAATATGCGTTGTCAGCCGCTTTTTTATTCCGCAAAGGTCGGCTATCTCCTTCAGATAGGCATTCATCTTCTGGTTGCTTATGACCGGCAAAAGGACCCCTTTATCAACGCAGTCAGGATGTCCGGCATATTTTTCTATAATTTTCCTTGCAGGTGTCAGTACGGGGATATTGCTCATCTGATGTGTCTTCTGACGGGCCTTGCGTATCCACAACGCACCGTTATTGTCCTTTATCACATGTTCCTTTGTCAATTGCAGGACATCAATGAATGCCAGGCCGGTAAAGCAGCAGAAGACAAATATATCACGGACCTGCTCCAGCCTCTGAATGGAGAACGTCTTGTTAATCAACACCTCCAGTTCTTCCCTTGAGAGGAACTCTATATTGACTTCATACCTTTTAAGATGGATGCCGAAGAAGGGATCTTTCTTTATCCATCCATTGGCAAGGGCAATCCTCACTATTTTCTTCAGTATTTTCAAATGTTTGAGTGCTGAATTGTGCTGCATCTTCTTCTCGGTTTTCAGCCAGAAATCGAAATCACGGATAAATTGTCCACTCACCTCATCCAATGTCAGATCGTCCTTATTGCAGCAGGTGGTGACAAATTCTTTCAGCCGGTTGATACCGGTATCAAATTTTTCAACTGTCGATTCCGTATATTCCCGCCCTATGAGTTCCCGGCATTTTCTGTTGTGTTCAGCATATATACCCAAGAGAGTATGTTTTTCAGGATTTCTGCCGTAAAACCTGTCCCTGACAGCTTCGGAAGTTACCGGACTGCCTTCTTTGATAAGGTCACTATGAATCTGTAGAATTTTTGCCCGTACTGTGCCAAGATAATGATTCAGTTCCTTTGCGGTCCTGTCTTTCCCCTTGGAGCATTCTTTTGCCTGATTCCATTGTTCGGCAGGAATACTGCGTTTAATCATTATCTCCTGACGCCTGCCGTCAATTGTAATTCTGACAAAGATAGGAGCTTCGCCACTTTTTAGAAGCTTGTGCTTCTTGATGCAAAACAGCACATTCAAAGTGCTTCTGGATTTCTCGGTGTTCATACGCTTTGTTTTTTGTTGCAAAATTATGTTTCCGTGTCCAGAATCCTTTTGCGCAAAACATTGCAAATCAATGAAAAATACTCTAAAAAGGAGGACTTTTAATGCCCTCAAAAAAGTCCTCCTTTTAGTCCACCTTCAGACTGCTCCAGAATGCCGTATTTTGCCTTACCGGCATATACGAAAAAATCCTTGAAGTGGTTGGACTTCAAGGATTTGCTTTAATTTACCAAATCTTTTGGCGGTGCGGACGGGGCTCGAACCCGCGACCTCCGGCGTGACAGGCCGGCATTCTAACCAGGCTGAACTACCGCACCGTTTTTCTTTGTGTCCCCTTCATTTCCGAAAGGGACTGCAAAGATATAGTGTTTTTACTTATTTGCAAATTTTTTTAAAGAAATTTACAATGCTGCGATCGCTTTTTCATAATCAGGCTCAGTCGTTATTTCCGGTACCAGCTGAGAATAAACCACTTTACCGTCTTTGCCTATTACTACGACTGCTCTCGCCAGAAGACCCGCCAGCGGGCCGTCCGCCATAGCCACACCGTAATCCTCTCCAAAAGAATCATTGCGGAAAGCCGAGAGAGGCACTACATTCTCTATTCCCTCAGTCGTACAGAAACGTCCCTGCGCAAAGGGAAGGTCTTTGGATATAGCCAGCACCACGGTATCAGCCTTTCCGGCCGCCAGCTGATTGAATTTGCGTACCGATGTCGCGCATACCGCTGTATCAAGACTAGGGAAAATATTCAATATCACCTTCTTTCCCGCCCAGTCACTGAGCGAGGCCTCACTGAGGTCTCCTTTCACCATCGTAAAGTTTCTGGCTATCTGACCTGCCTCCGGAAACATTCCCTTCAGATTTACGGCATTACCGCCTAATGTTACTGTTGACATAATAAAATTTATTTAAAAATTGAAAAATGAACATTACCGTATTTGCGCTCCCTGTCAAAACGCGGGTGTCCGTCAAATGAGTATGTCCCGGGATGCTCGAGTATCAGCAGCCCGCCTTCCCTAAGCAAGCCGCCGGGAACTTCAGGAGCATTGAGCACCTTGTCCGGTATAGTGTCCAATCCGTCAATATCATAAGGGGGATCGGCAAAGACAATGTCAAAATCCAGCTTGCATATATTCATAAAATCGAAAACATTGTGACGTACGACATGCAAGCCTTTTATATTAAAGGAGGCCGCCGTCCTCTTTATAAACGCAGCGTGAAGCGGGTTCATCTCCACTGAATATATCTCCTGCACTCCTCTGGAGGCAAATTCGTAGGATATGCTGCCTGTGCCGGAAAAAAGGTCCAGAACACGCATGGTCGAAAGGTCATAGGCATTGTCCAGCATATTGAAAAGTCCCTCCTTGGCGAAGTCGGTTGTCGGCCTTGCCTTGAATCCGGACGGAGGAAATATCGCCCTGCCTTTCAGAGTGCCTCCTATTATCCTCATGATATGAATGATATTCCAGCAAAATACTCACACAACTCATCCCGCACCTTATCCGGCACCTTTCCGAATATGTGCAGACGCGTATGCTCGGGATTGAACATGACCTCTTTCGTCACTGAGAATATGAAGTACTCCGCCGTGGCCATATCCCTGGCCGGGAAACTGTTGGCGAAAAGCAGACGGTCCCTCTCAGCTGCGGCAATATGCAGCATCCCCTCGGTGAAAGATACCAAAAGACGGTTATTGTCGGCAATGGATGAAATACGGTCAATCAGCATATAGGCGGTCGGATAGAACCGGACGTTCTTATTCAGAGCCGTCAGTCCGCTGTATATGCTTTCAGGGACAGCGAACACCATGACCGCCTTTCGCGAAGGCATGTCCAATGTCAGAATCCTGTCACCCGGCTGAATGTCCCGCACTGAACGCAGATACATTCCAGGACTCTCTTTTGAGTAATGCGAAACTGGTACCAGAGTATATTTCCATGTAGTAAAATACACAGAGACCACCGAGAACTGCTTTCCAAGCACCTGAGCCAGCTCCTTCACAGACAAATCAACCGGACACGGATGGCTCTCCTGTGCGGTCTGAGCTCCGTTCCGGTCATAAATGGTAAAAGAATAACCACTCAAGTCTAGTTGAATGGTTATTCTGTGCTGTGAGCCGGACATCAGAACTACTCCCAGTTACCGGCGTTGTTGTTGGGATTGTTGATATCACCGACTTTCAGGCCGGGATACTGACCCATATCCTCTTTTTCTGCCTTAAGGTTTACAACCAACTGTCTGTCAAGACCTTTAAGCAGATCATCATAAGACATGGTAGCCTCAAACAAAGGAATCTCGATACCGGAGACCTTTCTGATTACGGACTCCATGTGTATACGCTTGCCACCGGAGAAAGGAATAAAGCTGATGGAATCAATCATCGCGCCCTTACCCTTGAGCAGCGTATCCCTTACCATAATCTCGATACTGTCACGGCTTACTCTTCCCTCAGCGACTGCAACAGAGTCGTCCATGGAGCCAATCTGCCTGACGATAGTAATCTTTCCGTTCTTATAGAAGTCTATCAGCGAGTCGGTGGTAGAAAGGAACCTACGGTTGGACTCCTTGTAAACCTCCTGCAACGTTCTGATACTCATCAGTCTGTCAATAGCGACAGCCTCTCTTCTATCTACTTCTTTCTGGAATCTGACAGGCTGCATCACGCTGTCATACACAAGATATACCAAAAGGATAATCAGCAGAGGAAAGACCACATAAGTCAAAACCTTAAAGAGTGTTTTCATTGTAAGTATAAAAATTTAATTCGTTTTACTATTCAATATGCCGACAAAAGTAAAAATAATAATTAGGACTTGCAATATATTTTTAATTTTGCAATCAGAAAATTTACCTGCATGACAATAGACGAACTGGCCCTGAGCTTTGAAGGACTGCTCGAGAAAAAAAAGAAAGTGACCATTATCAGCCACTTCAATCCCGACGGGGACGCCGTTGGCTCATCAGTGGGCCTGAACGGATACCTTCTGGACATGGGATACGACTCCCGCATCGTACTTCCTTCCACGATTCCCTCTTTTCTGGACTTTCTAGATCCGCAGCACAATATTATATACTATTCCGAAGACAAGCAACGGGCAAAGGCTGCGGTCAATGACTGCGACATGATTGTCTGTCTGGACTTCAACAAACCGGAGAGAACCGAATGGATGTCCGACCTCCTGATCTCGGCAAGAGCCGACAAAGTCATGATAGACCATCACCCCAACGCTGTCCGCGAAGGATTCAGCATTGTAATATCAGACACCGGTGCCTCCTCTACATGCGAGCTGCTGTTCAGAGTCCTCATGGCCTTCAGGCACACCGAAGGAAGGGCTTCCAGCCTGAGCCTCAATAGCCTCACCGCAATCATGGCCGGCATATTGACGGATACCAACAACTTCAACAACTCCGTCACCCCGCACACATTCAACATCGCGGCAGAAATGCTCAAGGCCGGAGTGGATTTTGACTTTTTGAACAATATGCTGTTCAAAAGGTTCTCGGAATCCAGAATGAGACTGATGGGACATCTGCTGAAAGACTCCATGAAACTGGAGCGAAACAGCCAGGTCTCATGCATGGTGCTCTCCCTGGAGGAAAAAAAGAAGTTCGGAATCCAGGACGGAGACACCGAAGGCTTCGTCAATCTTCCTCTTATGATAAAAGGCGTCGAGGTATCCGCCCTGTTCAGCGAATCGGAAGACTTCATCAAGGTGTCCCTAAGATCAAAAGGGAGCTTCTCGGTCAACGCTCTGGCAAAGTCATACTTTAACGGAGGCGGGCATGAGAGAGCCGCCGGAGGCAGGCTGTACATTCCCATAGGCCAAGTCCGGGATTACTTCAGTGAGTCCTTGGAACAATTCTTGCTAAACAACCGAAGAGTATGAGCAGACAGATACACATAATGATTGTAGTCCTGGTGACACTTGCCGGAGCCTTCTCATGCGCCAATGAGGACAAAAAACTCACCATTGCCGATCAGGAAGCGGCTATAGACTCGTACATCTCACAGAATTATGCAAACAACACAGTTGTCCGCAGAAACGGCTCCAACCGCGTGATTCTGGATACCACTTCGGTAAACATCCAGGACTCGCTTGTATACGGCGACTCCCTATATTTTTACTATGCCGGATATGTTTTCACCAGATCCCCGTCAACACTGTTCAGCACCAACAACCGGACTGTTGCCGAAGAAAGCGGATTCACCCTCTCCGACCCTGACTACTCCGTGCGTAAAATACTGTTTACCAAAGGGTGTCTTGTCAACGGGCTGGAGAATGGAATGTACGGAGTCAAGGACGGCGGTCACTGCATTATCCTCTTTTCTGCCCAATACGGATTCTACGACTCTTACGTATACAACATACCGAAACTGTCCGCCCTCGCGTACGAGATCTGGGTTGACAGGGTTATCAAAAAAGATGAATGACAATGAACGTACTTAACAAAATATTACTGGCATCAGCCGCCGCATTTCTGACACTCTCGTGCGCCGAAGAGAAAGATGAGTCGTCCGAATCGATTCAGAACCGGATACTTCAGGCTTTCATTGAGACCAACTATCCTGATGCCGTACAGTCTCCGTCAGGGCTCTACATCGTTGACTCCATTCCAGGCACCGGCCTGACTCTTGAGGAAGATCAGTACGCTCTGGTTGACTACACCATCACCTACCTTGACTGCAGCTACATATCATACACCAGCGACAGCATTGCCAGACAGCTCGGAGAATACACACCCGCCGGCTATTATCACCCGCGCATTCTGGATGTATCAGAGAGCAACGCCGGCATAAAGGAGATTCTTACAGGCATGAAGGAAGGAGGAATGATCAAAGCCGTGATTCCGGCTACTCTTCTGGACGAGGAAAGCGGCAACGAGATTGTCCACAGCGACGGCTCTGCAAGAATTTACGAATTTTATCTCAGAGAAGTCATAGGCAACGCATACACTTATCAGATTCAGCAATTGGAAGAATTTTCAAACACGACTTACGAGCTGGACTCTACTGAGTATGGATTCTACTTCACCAAGAATATATACACCTTAGACTCTATTGAAAGCGGCACCAGTGCCGATGTCCGCTATGTCGGAAAATATCTGGACGGCACTGTATTTGACACAAATGTGGCGGATACTGCAAAAAAATACCGCATCTACTCCTCTTCAAATGAATACGCAGCTCTTTCATTCAAATACCAGGACAGCGAAGAGGAGACTCTGAGTTCCAACTCATTTGTTGAGGGATTCACAAAAGCTCTGTGGCGTATGGGCTATGGCGACCACGGTGTGGCATACTTCTACTCCGGCCTCGGATACGGGGACAACGGTAACAGCAGTATCCCGGGATTCGTCCCCCTCTTCTTTGAACTTTGGATTGAGGAGAATGAGTAAAATACCGGATATGGCAAAAAAGAAGGTCTTTATCACCGGAGCCACCGGCAATATGGGCGGAGCGGCACTCAAGGAACTGCTCGGCCGCCGGGATAGGTTCGACATAGTACTGCTGGCACGTCCCAGCAAGAAAAACATTAAAAAACTCAAGTACCTGCAGGGCGAGCCTGGAGTGGAGATTATCTGGGGCGACCTGACTGACTACGACAGCGTGCTCAAGGGCGTCACCGGTGCTGACTATGTGCTGCATATCGGCGGCATGGTATCCCCGGCTGCAGACATGTATCCGGAACGGACCCTGAAAGTCAATGTGCAGGGAGCGAGGAATGTAGTCAATGCCGTCAAGGCACAGCCCAACCGGGATGAAATCGGAGTCGTGTACATCGGTTCCGTGGCCCAGGTAGGCAACCACCTGCCTCCCCGGCACTGGGGACGCACCGGGGATCCTATATACACCAGCATCTTCGACTGGTACTCTGTCTCCAAATGCCTGGCAGAGCTTGTCTTCACTGAGTCCGGCTTGAAAAAATGGGTGTCAATACGCCAGACCGGTATGCTCTACCCTGCCCTGCTCATGAAAGCCAATGACCCGATAACCTGTCATGTCCCGCTCAGAGGGGTACTGGAATGGAGTACCCTGGAGGACTCAGGAAGGGTCTGCGCCAATGTATGCGAGGACTGGGTTCCCGATGATTTCTGGAGAGGATTCTACAATCTCAGCAGCGGTCCTTCGTTCCGTCTGACCAACTACGAGTTCGAATGCATGCTTCTGAAAGGGATGGGATGCCCTTCCGTAGAGAAAGTCTTCGGAGCCAACTGGTTCGCCACCAAGAATTTCCACGGAGAGTGGTATCTGGACTCAGACAGACTGGATGACATCCTGCACTTCCGGGAAGGCATTACCGCGGAGGATTACTTCAAGCGGATGAAAAAGCAGCTTCCGTGGTTCTTCACACTTGCTCCGCTCGCTCCAGCCTTCGCCATCAAGGCATTCATGAAGCACGTCGCCGTATCCAATCCGCTCGGCACATTGTATTGGTTCAAGCACGGAAACACTGAACGCATCAAGGCGCATTTCGGTTCACTGGAAGAATGGAAGGCCATACCGGACTGGAAACACCAGAACCTCAGCCGCCCCTCGGACGACCCGGAGAAAGCCGTCGTGCTGCATCACGGCTACGACGAGACCAAGCCTGTCTCAGAACTCGACATAGAGGATATGAAAGCTGCTGCCCGCTTCCGTGGCGGAGAATGCCTTTCGGAGACCATGACACCGGGAGACTTGTTCACCCCGCTCAAGTGGAGATGCCAGTTCGGCCATGAGTTCAGTATGACTCCCAATGCCGTCCTCCGCGGCGGGCACTGGTGTCCTGACTGCCTGCCCAAATACGACCCGGCCAAGCCCAACCCCTGGAACTTCGAGGCCATCGCCGCCGGCAACCCCTTCTTCTCCCAGGTCTACGACCACTGACTAATACACTATTGGCACAATTTACTATTTTGCCCTAATCCTTAAGTATTTTGTCGCGGACTATGGAGACGATCAGGTCGGCGGTCTCTTCTTCTCCAAAGAGGGACGTACTCAGGCACAGCTGGTAGGAGGCGGCATCACCCCATTTCTTGAAAGTGTAGTAATTGTAATATTCCGCACGTCTGCGGTCACACTCCTTAATTCGGGCGACAGCCTCGTCAGCGGTGATGGAAAGCAGCTTGGACAGCCGTTCGATGCGGTCTCCCATGGTGGCAGTGATGAAGACGGTCAACAGCCTCGGGTGATCACGCAGGATATAGTCTGCACAACGGCCTACGAATACTCCCGGACCGTTCTCTGCCAGCATCTCAACAGTACGGCTCTGAATCTGGAAGAGGTTGTTGTTGCCCAGATAGTAGTCAGTATTGAGCACGCCTGTGGAATAGAAAGGGAGGTTCATGCCGGTAAGTCCGCCCACTATGGGAAACGACGGCTTCTCGTCCACCTTCTCGAAATATTCCGGTGCCAGCCCGCTGTCCTTGGCTGCCTGAGTGATGATCTCCTTGTCATAGAAAGCGACATCCATCTTCCGGGCTATCGCCAAAGCGACGTTACGGCCGCCGCTTCCGAGCTGACGGCCCACACTGACTGCAAAGTTATGACTGTAGCTGTTCATGAGGTCTGTTCTTTTTGATAAAGTTCAACAATAGGATGATAGCAACGGCACTGGCCAGGAAGTCGGATACCATGAAGCTGACCCAGACTCCGGCTATGTCGAAAAACATAGGCAGAATCCACAACGAGGGTATCAGGAAGACCACTTGCCTGGACAGAGACAGGAAGATGGCCTGCTTGGGCTGGCCTATGCTTTGGAAAAAGTTGCCGATGACCATTGACAGGGACACCAGCGGGAACATGCCGACCACCAGGCGCATACCCTTTATGGACTTTTCCATCAGCTCGGGATCGTCGGTAAATATGGCCACTACCAGACCGGGACACAGCTCCCCTATCAGGAAGCCGGCAGTCAGCACGACAGTCGCATACAGAAGGGTCTTCTTGAGTACTTCATAGACACGGGACATCTGCCGCGCACCGTAGTTGTAACCGGCGATAGGCTGCATACCCTGTGTCAGACCTGAGACGATCATGATGAAGACGAAGGAGATACGGTTGACGATGCCGTAGGCTCCGATAGCCAGGTCTCCGCCGTAGGTCTTCAGCCTCATATTGATGATAATCACCACGAAGCAGGCCACGAAATTCATCAGGAACGGAGCAAGGCCGATGACTATCGAGTCCTTGACTATACGTCTCTCCAGCCGGAAGATACCGCGCTCAAAATGTATCAGTTCGCGCTTGTCGCAGAACCATACGACGACAAGTACCAGAGCCACTACCTGTGCCAGGATAGTCGCCACGGCCGCACCCCGGATGCCCATGTCGAAGGTGAAGATGAACAGCGGGTCCAGAATAGCGTTGAGCAGCACTGTCATGATGGTGGCGGCCATGGCTTTCTTGGGATGGCCGGCCGAGCGCAGCAGGGAGTTGAGGCCGAAATAGACATGGGTAATCACATTACCGGCCAGGATTATCTGCATATACTCACGGGCATACGAGATGGTATTCTCGCTGGCCCCGAAGAAATAGAGTATCGGATCCAGAAAGACCAGCGCCACTATCGTGAACAGCAGACCTATAATAAAATTGAGCACTACGACATTGCCCAGCACTTTCCTGGCTATGTCATAGTTCTTCTGCCCGAGCAGCATGGACGCCATGGTGGAGGCTCCGACACCGACAAGGGTACCGAAAGCCGCGGCCAGGTTCATGAACGGGAACGTCAGTGCCAGACCGGATATGGCGTAAGGGCCGACACCGTGTCCGATGAAGATGGCATCGACCATATTGTAGAGCGAGGAGGCCGTCATCGCGATAATCGCAGGTACGGCATACTGTTTCAGAAGCTTGGGGATCCGCTCGGTCCCCAACTCGGTAGGAACTCTTGCATTCATGCCGCAAAATTACACAAATGTCCACGAATAATTTTAATTTTGCTCCGTTTTTTAATCCCTCAACCGATGATTACTTTTATCGCATGTCTCGCAGCCCTGATCATAGGCTATTTCACTTACGGAAAGTTCGTGGAAAGATTTTTCGGAGTCTCATCTGCCCGTCCCACCCCGGCCAAAAGGCTGGCCGACGGCGTGGACTACCAGGAGATGAAGCCCTGGAGGATCTTCATCATACAGTTCCTCAACATAGCCGGCCTCGGTCCCATCTTCGGAGCCATCCTCGGCGCGGCCTACGGTCCGGTGGCCTACATCTGGATAGTCGTAGGCTGTATATTCATGGGTGCTGCACACGACTTTTTCTCAGGTATGCTGTCGGTACGCAATGACGGCATGAGCCTGCCTGACATGGTCGGCAAATACCTCGGTCCGGGCGTCAAGAAGTTTCTCGTTGTCTTCTCGGCCTTCATACTGATTGCCGTCGGAGTCTCTTTCGTCACCGGCCCGGCAGACCTGCTGCACACCCTCACCGGCTGGGACAAGCGCATCTGGCTCTACATCGTATTCGCGTACTACATAGTGGCAACCCTGCTCCCGGTGGACAAGATCATCGGCAAGCTCTATCCCATATTCGGAGCCGTCCTGCTCTTCATGGCCATAGCCATAGCCGGAGCCCTGCTCGTAAAGGGATTCTCCGGCGACCCGCAGCTGACCGAACTGACAGCGGACAGTTTCCGGAACTTCCACACCAACCCGGAGACCAACATCCTCATCCCGATGCTCTTTGTAGTCATCTCGTGCGGAGCCATCTCAGGCTTCCACTCCACCCAGAGTCCCATCATGGCCCGCTGTATCACTGACGAGAAATACGGCAGGCCCATATTCTACGGAGCGATGATAGCCGAAGGCATAGTGGCCATGATATGGGCTACAGCCGCCATAGCCTACTTCGGAGGGCCCGAGGGCCTCAACGCCGCGGCCGACGCGGGCAAGACTTCGGCCATCATGGTAGACGAGATCTGCCAGTCGTGGCTGGGTCAGGTCGGAGCCGTCATAGCGATTCTCGGCGTAGTCGTATGCCCCATCACCTCAGGCGACACTGCGTTCCGCAGCCTGAGACTCACCATCGGCGACGCACTGAAGTTCAACCAGAAACCCATGCGCAACCGCCTCATCATAGCCGTTCCCATCTTCGTAGTGGCATTTATCCTCTGCAAGGTGGATTTCTCCACCATATGGAAATACGTCGGCATAGGCAACCAGGTGCTGGCCACAGTCGTGCTGTGGACTGCAGCGGCCTACTTGGTCCACAACCGCAAGAACCACCTTATCATGTCCATTCCGGCCACCTTCCTGACATTTGTCTGCGTATGCTACTTCATGATAGCCCCCTATAATGTAGGAGGGCTGTTCTTGCCGGCAACTGTAAGTTACCTGACAGGAACAGCCGCTGCCTTAGGTCTGTTTATATTCTTCCTTATAAGGGCCCGGAAGATACGCCCCGGAAGAGCTTAGTATGTCTTGACTTCCTCGCGTCCTTCCATCACGGCGAGGGCATTGCCGGCAAGCGCAGCCATCTCATCCTCTCCGGGATATACCTTCACCGGAGCGATGAACGACACCATGTCGGCCAGCTGCTGCATCATCTCCTTGCCGTAAGCGATGCCACCTGTAAGCAGGATGGCGTCCACCTTTCCGGAAAGGGCCGCTGCCATACCGCCGATAGCCTTGGCCACGTTGTATATGAATGCGTCGGCTATGAGCTTAGCTTCCTTGTCACCTGCCGCCACACGGTCCTCGACCTCCTTGAAGGAATTGGTACCGAGGTGGGCCACCACACCGCCTTTGCCGGAGATGATCTTCTTCATCTCGGCCAGCGTATACTTGCCGCTATAGCAGGCATCAGCCAGCTGCATGGCCGCGATACCGCCTGTACGCTCGGGGCTGAAAGGACCTTCGCCGTAAAGAGCATTGTTCACATCCACGACCTTGCCCTTGCTGTGAGCTGCAACGGACACGCCGCCGCCCATGTGGACTACGACCAGGTTGAGGTCACCGTACTCCTTTCCGGTCTCCCTGGCATACATCTTAGCGATGGCCTTATGGTTCAGGGCATGGAAGATGGATATCCTGGGAAACATCGGATGACCGCCGATACGGGCCACGTCACAGAGCTCGTCCACCACCACAGGGTCCGCGATATACGCCTTGCAGCCCTTGATTCTGGAAGCCAGCTCGTTGGCGATGATGCCGCCGAGGTTGCTGGCGTGCTCGCCGTAGCAGGCTGAGCTGAGGTCCTTGAGCATCGCCTCATTGACCTCATATACACCGGAGGGAATAGGTCTGAGCAGACCTCCGCGGCCCACTATCACCTTGATGTCCTCAAGCTTTACGCCATTGTCCTCAAGAGCCTTGACGATGGTCTCCTCACGGAACTTGAACTGGTCGATGACGTTCTCGTACTTGGACATTTCCTCTGCAGAGTGCCGGAGCGTCTTGGTAAATACTTCCTTAGCCCCGTCAAAGAGCGATATCTTGGTCGATGTCGAACCGGGATTGATTGCCAATATATATGCCATGTTCCCGGACTATTTAGCTGTTAAGGCCGCGAGGGCGATGGAGTTCAACTTGGTCTCTATGCTGTCGGCACGGCTGGAGAGCACGCAGGGAGCCATGGCTCCGGCCACGATGGCGGCCTGTTTCACGCCCTTGCATAGCTGTGAGTTGACCTTGTAGAATGTGTTGGCTGACTCGATGTTGGGGAAGAGGAGGCAGTCTGCGTCACCGGCCACGGGGCTGACGAGCTTCTTGATCTCGACGGCCTCCTTGAAGATGGCTACGTCGAGGGCGAGAGGGCCGTCACCTACGCATCCGGGAATCTGTCCGCGGTCAATCATCTTGGAGATGATGGCCGCATCCACGCAGGCCTGCATACCGGGAAGCATCTGCTCGGTAGCTGCGAGCAGGGCAACCTTCGGCTTCTCGATCTGGAGAGCCTTGGCGGTGTTGACAAGATATTTTACGATAGCGACCTTCTGATTGAGGTCAGGAAGAGGAATGACTGCCATGTCACCGAGGACTACGAGCTTGTGATAATTGGGGTTGGACAGCACGCATACGTGGCTGAGAACGGCCTTGGGAGGAAGCAGTCCCTTTTCCTTGTTGAGAATGCCTCTCATATATTTGTCCGTAGAGCAAAGACCCTTCATCAGGATATCGCCCTGTCCCTCGCGGACCATGAGGACTGCCTGCGCTATGGAAGCCAACTCATTGTCGTTGTTGATGATGGTAAATACGGTGGGGTCGATCTTCTCGGCCTCGCAGACTTTCTTGATCATGTTCACGTCACCTACGAGAGTGGCGTCCACGATTCCCATCTGTACAGCCTTGTAAGCTGCTGTGATGGTGTGATCATCCACGGCCCATGCCGCAATCAGACGTTTTCTGGTCTTGGAACGAAGAAGTTCGTAAATCTGTTCAAAATTTGTAATCATGATTTTATAAGGTTGAGATATTTGTCATTATTATCTGCGTGTCAGGTTCATAGTGTCCCTGGCAATTACCAGTTCCTCGTTGGTGGAGAGAGTCAGTACCTTGACTTTGGAGTCAGGTCGTGTCAGCAGTTTGTCCTCACCGCGTACGCCTTTGTTTGCCGCTTCGTCAAAATCCACTCCGAGATAGCCCAGTGTAGAGCAGATGTCACGGCGTGCGTCGCTGTCATTCTCTCCGATGCCACCAGTAAATACTATGACGTCCAGGCCGCCCATAACGGCACTGTAGGCGCCGATGTACTTACGTACACTGTGATAGAACATGTTAAGAGAGAGACCTGCCCTGTAGTTGCCGTTCTCATAGGCGTTTACGATGTCGCGGCAGTCTGATGACACACCGGATACACCCAGGAAGCCGCTCTTCTTGTTCAACAGCTTGGTGATGCCGTCCACGTCCAGTCCCAGCTTGCTCTGCAGGTAAGTCACTGCACCGGCGTCGATATTGCCGCAGCGGGTTCCCATCACAACGCCCTCCACTGGAGTGAATCCCATGGATGTGTCTACCGACTTGCCGTTGAGCACAGCTGTCACCGAGCCGCCGTTACCGAGATGACAGGTCACTATTTTTGAATTGGCGATATCCATGCCGAGAAACTCACAGGCTCTGTAAGCTACAAACTTGTGGCTCGTTCCATGAAATCCGTAGCGGCGCACACCGTACTTCTCATAAAGCTCGTAAGGTATCGCGTACATATATGCATAATCGGGCATGGTCTGATGGAATGAGGTGTCAAATACAGCCACCTGAGGTACTTGTGGCAGCAGCTTTTTCACCGCCTCTATACCGAGCAGATTGGCGGGATTGTGCAGAGGCGCCAGCTCGCACAGGTTCCTGATGCCCTCGATCACTTTGTCATCCACCACGCAGGACTCCGGGAAAAGCTCTCCGCCGTGGGCGACTCTATGACCGACAGCCTCTATCTGCTCAAGAGACTTCAGGACCCCGTGCTCAGAGTCCGTAAGAAGCTCCAGAACCGACTTGATACCTTCCGTATGGTCGGGGACGGGCTTGGAGATCACCAGCTTGTCCTTGCCTGAAGGACGGTGGGTTATCTCTCCCGTCTCCAGTCCGATTCTCTCCACCAGGCCCTTGGCCATGAGATTGTAGTCATTGTCACTCCTCATATCGAGGACCTGATACTTCAGCGATGAGCTTCCGCAGTTGATTACCAATACTATCATAATCTTTTTATTTGTTAAAAATTATTCCAACAATCTTGCAAAGTTACATATAAAATAGGAATTTCCATAAACAATTGTTACCTTGCAGTCAAAATGAACATAATATCTGAAAGGTGTAGAAAGCATGAGGAGGGAGATGTTTCTTTTCATTACAGCGCTGCTCTTCACGGCCGGCAATATGACTGCAGCCTGCCTATGCGGCAACAACATTCACGGACATTGGGCGCCGGCGCTCGTTGCGGCAGCATCTACGGCCCTGACCGCAATCCTATTGCCGTTTTGCATCAAATTCTCCAGACTGACTTTTCTGCTTTTTCCTCTCCTGGGCGCATCCGGATTCCTATGTGTGGAGACAATGCGTCCGGACGTGCGCAGCTCGCTGCTGAGGGACAGCCGCAGCATGGACATTCATGGAATCATCATTGACGGAGGGCTGTCCTCCTCTGGCAGACCGTTTCTGGAATTATCCTTGGGAAACGAGAACACCATTATATATAATATCCCGGACACTGTGTGCTGGATGCCCGGAGACAGCGTCCATGCGACTGTCAGATGCGCCAGAGTGAGGAATTTCTCGGAGGATTTCGACTACCGGGGACACATGGAGGACAGGGGAATCTTCTATACCTGCTTCTGCGGAAAAAACTCAACTGTAAAAGTTCTTACAAGCAAGTCTTGCCCGTTGCGCGTGCTGCCGGCAAGGCTGAGGTGGAGATTCTCAGCGGCAGTGAATGCGGCTCTGCCCTCAGACGGAATGGCACAGACCCGCGCAGTGGTAAAGGCCCTGGCATACGGATATCAGGATGAGATACCGGCAGAGATTGAGGAGAGTTTCAGGCAAAGCGGTGCCATCCATCTGCTGGCCCTGTCGGGGATGCATCTGGGACTGCTCTACGGACTTCTGCTCAAACTGCTTGCTTTTACGGGAAACTCCCCGGCGGCCAGGCGCGTCCGCTCGATAATCATCATTCTGGCCTTATGGGCCTTCACTATTTTCACCGGTTGCGGCGTATCGATACTCAGAGCGGCGGTAATGTTCAGCATTTACGAGGCCGGAGCGCTGGCAGGCAGACGGCGTAATGGTCTTAACGCACTGTCTCTGAGCGCAATCATTATTACTGTCGCAGATCCGGCCGCGCCGTCCCGAATCAGTTTCCAGCTCTCCTATGCGGCGATGACCGCGATCTTCCTGATATTTCCCTATCTGAGAGGCATCGTGACTGTCCGGAATAAGGCTCTGGGGAAGATAGCTGACGCCTGCGCCATGACCATAGCCTGCCAGGCGACCACCGCACCCATAATCATGCTGCATTTCGGAACCTTCGCGTTCTTCTCGCTGCTGGCCAACATGCTCTGCACCCCGATTGTGAGTATCGCCATGCTGCTCATACCCGCAGTCCTGATTATTCAGGATACCGCCAACGCCATACTCGGACTTCCAGGCCGCCTTCTGGAGCTGGCCATAGAGCTTTTCATACGCATAAACGCCACTATCAGCAGCTTATAACCATGTTTCCAAAAAACGTAAATTTTATTGCGCAAAGTCAAGGAAACGCGGTATATTTGCGGGCATAATTTAATGACACACATCTATGGGAGGAATTTTCGGAGTCATCTCCACAAAAAAATGCAGAAACGACCTCTTCTACGGAGTAGACTATCACTCGCATCTCGGCACCCGCAGGGGCGGCATGGCGGTCTACAACGGTGACGGCATCTTTGCCCGGGACATCCACTCTTTGGAAAACTCTTATTTCAGGGTAAAATTCGAGGATGATCTTTCCAAATATACCGGAAATATCGGCATAGGTGTCATCAGCGACACTGACGCCCAGCCTATTGTTGTCAATTCGCATCTGGGGCGGTTCGCCATCGTCACTGTCGGCAAGATATGCAACTTAGACGCTCTGGAGAAAGAAATGCTCTCCCAGAACAAGAACTTTACCGAACTGAGTTCCGGAAAGACCAACCCCACTGAGCTGATAGCCCAGATCATCACCTGCTCCGCATCATTCGAGGAAGGCATTGAGTCCGTTCAGCAGAAAATCAAAGGCTCATGCTCATTCCTGATCATGACAGAGAGCTGTATCATAGCAAGCAGGGATCTTTATGGAAGGACACCGCTGATTGTCGGAAAGAAGGAAACCGTGGACGAAAGCGGGGAGAAAGAGCTGGCGCACGCGGTGACATCAGAGACCTGCGCGTTCCCCAACCTTGGGTACAAGGAAGAGTACATACTCGGACCGGGAGAGGCTGTCAGGATGACAGCGGACGGCTATGAGCAGATAGTCAGGCCCAAGAAAAAGATGCAGATATGCTCTTTCCTATGGATTTACTACGGATATCCCGCAAGCTCCTACGAGGGCATCAACGTGGACGAGGTACGCTACAGGCTCGGTTACAAACTGGCCAAGGAGGATGACTCGGAAATGGATACTGTGTGCTCAATCCCCGACTCCGGTACCTGCATGGCCATAGGATACTCCGACGGCAAGGGCGTTCCTTTCCGCAACGGCTATGTCAAATACACTCCCACATGGCCCCGCAGCTTCACCCCCACCAGCCAGGAGCGGAGAAACCTGGTCGCCAAGATGAAGCTGATTCCGAATGGCGCCATACTTAAAAACCACAAGCCTGTCTTCTGTGATGACTCCATTGTCCGTGGTACCCAGTTGCGCAACAATGTCCGTAATCTCTACGAATACGGAGCGAAGGAGGTACATGTGCGTATCAGCTGCCCGCCGTTGGTTTATCCCTGCGAGTTTATCAACTTCTCCGAGTCCAGGACACCCCTGGAATTGATTGCCCGTCGTTTCATCCTCAAGAACGAGGGAGCGCACGACAAGAATCTTGGCAGGTATGTCAGGAACGACACGCCTGAGTACGAGGCTATGGTGGAATACATCAAAAAGGAAGTAAATGTCGCTTCTTTAAAGTTCAACTCTATTGAGAACCTCGTCTCGGCAATAGGACTGCCCAAGGATATGATCTGTACGCACTGCTTTGACGGCAGCAGTTACGGCCACGAATAAAGTCCAAGGGACGGTTTGTTACATTTTCTTTGCTAAGAGGATTAATTTTAATACCTTTGCAGGGAAAATATAACCAAACTGCACATATGAATATCTTTGTATCAAATCTGAACTACCGAGTCAGGAGAGAGGATTTAAATTCGCTGTTCACTCCCTACGGGGAAGTATCCTCAGCCAGAATCATAGTCAACAAGGAAACGAGAAGGTCGAGAGGATATGGTTTCGTTGAGATGTCGGAAGAAGACGGTATGAAAGCCATAGAGGCCCTGAACGGGACAGAGTACATGGGCCGTACTATAAACGTCGCCGTTGGAAACGAGAGGCCGCAACCCAAGCCTGAGGCGACAGAGGCAACAGCAGAATAAATCCTTGCCTCTGAGAAGAGGCTGACTAAAAAAGTTCCGGCATACTTGAAATATGCCGGAACTTTTTTACTTTTGCGCTATCATACTTTTTATATGGACAAGTTGGCAAAATACATAATCATGGCCGGAGTAACGGCTATCATACTGTTTTTAGGCTGGTATTTCAGGACAGTGCTTCTCTACATAGCCATCGCCGTGGTCGTGGCTCTCATCGGCAAGCCTGTCGTGAAAGCCATGTGCCGGATACAGATTAAAAATTTTCATTTCCCCAGATGGCTGGCCTCTGCCCTTACCCTGGCTCTGATTATATGTATCTGCCTGTCCCTGTTCCTGTTGCTGGCTCCAATGATAGGGGAGTTCGTACATCTTGTCAACAATATGAGCCTCAGCAATCTTGGTGCGCAGGTATATGGCCCGCTTGAGAAAATCAACGAGTTCATTATCAAGTCCATACCCTCGGTAGAGACTGATTTCAGGCTGGAAGTGTACCTGTTCAACTACATCAAGGAATTCATAAACATCAACACCTTCTCCAACATCATTGTCTCACTGGCGTCGTTCATAGCCAACTTCGGCATAGCGGTATTCTCAGTAGTGTTCATCGCTTTCTTCCTGCTGATGGAGAACGGATTGATTACGGACACCCTGTCCACCATCGTGCCTGACAGATACGAGGAGAAGGTCCGCAGGGCAGCCAAGTCCATAAACAACCTGCTGTCCCGCTATTTTGCAGGAATATCCCTTGAGTCCCTGTTCGTCGCCACACTCAACAGCATAGGACTTGTATTCATCGCCAAGATAGACCCAAGACTGGCCATAGTCGTGGCCTTCGCTTCCGGCATACTCAATATCATCCCTTACCTGGGCCCGCTTATCGGAGACGTGCTGGCCGTACTGATGGGACTCATATACCACATCAACAACGGTGTGGAGATGCCCCTGCTGCTGTTCCTCGTTATCATTCTGGCCATCTTCATCGTCACCCAGCTGATAGACAACTACGTCTTCCAGCCCCTCATCTATTCCAACAGTGTGAAGGCCCATCCACTCGAGATTTTCATAGTCATCCTGATGGCCGGGCAGATCAGCGGCATCTTCGGTATCCTGATCGCCGTACCCGCATACACGGTGCTGAGGGTCATCGCAAGCGAGTTCCTGTCCGACTCAAAACTGGTCCAGCGGCTTACCAGAAACATCAAACAGGGATAATAAAAAACTCCGGCAGATGACCGGAGTTTTTATAAGAATTTACCAGACGACTTACTCTATGCCTGATTCCTTAAGGAAGGCCTCGTATTTGGCATATCCATCTGCATACTCAGGGCCTCTGTCACGGAAACGGAAGTACACCTGCTTCAAGGCGCTGGCCACTGCCACCTTGACATCCTGGTCATCTGTCATGGCAAAGGCTTTTTCAAAAGGCTCTATAGAGTTAGTCAGGTCCTGCTCGAACTCAGCGAGGAGCCTCTCATAACCTTCCACATCGCGGAGGTCCAGCTTGTCCATCTCGTCCTGCACGTCCACTGCCATCTCAAAGTAGGCATTACCTACGGCATAGATACCGTAAACGTATGTAGAATCCATCTCGTATGATCTGTTATAATACTCTATGGCTTTTTCAAAATCACCTGTATTGAAGTACACATTGCCTTCGGCATAGACCAGCGTAGGGTTGGTAGGCTCGTTGGCCTGAGCGGCATGGATAAGGTCCAGAATCTTCTGGGGATCATCGTTGGACTCAATGTAAAGATTGATAAGAGCCACCAGTACGGACTGGCTTGCAGGATATTTCTGGAATGCGGCATTGAGGCAGGCCTTGGCGCCCTCGGTATCACCCTCCGCCATAAGAATGGCGGCGAGCGATGAGGATATCTCACCGTTGGCATCATAGCCCAGGTCTATACACTGGGTATAATACTCCTTGGCCTTGTCATTATCCCCTATGGCATTGTACATCAGACCAGTGTTATATACCATCATGGTATCCACCTTGTTTATCACCGGATTGTCTACACATGACAGGGAGTTCTCGAAATTCTCGGCTGCCACTTCATAGTTGCCCAAAGCGTAATTACCGGAGGCATATTCGACAAAACGTCCCTGCACATTCATAAGCTTCTCTGTAAGAACCCTGGTCTTGGACCCCTTGGCATCCAGCTCGGCGGCCTTGAGATAAGCGTCACGGGCCTCGGCCAGAAGGTTGTCATCGGAGATGGGCTGGGTGATGATGATAGCATCAAGCGCCTGAGTGTTGAGATTGTAATACAGGTCACGGACGGCATAATGCTCAATATAATACTGCACACCGTTTATCTCCTTCTGCTCATTGGACAACGGCTGCTGAGTATTGAACATGGCAACCTCGGTAGCACTCCAGCCGACTCTGTAGTCAGGACTGACCATAGCCTCGTATGCCTTATACAGGGCATCTCCGTACTTAATCCATGTATTGGGATTTGATGCCTTCTTCTCATTCTGGGTAGCAGCCTCAGCCTTTTCAATAGAAGAAAGCAGCTGATTTTTGTTCTGTGCTCCGGCAGCTACAGCGACTGCCAGCATAGCAACGGTCAATAAAATCTGTTTCATGATTTTGTTAAAAATTGCATTTATTTGTTTGGTTGATTATAATTCTTCTCCATTTTCCTGTACTTTTTCCTCGCTCTTGTTCACGACGCAGACAGCAGCGATGGTATCGCCCTCACGGAGGTTGATGAGCTTAACCCCCTGAGTAGCCCTACCGGCCACCCTTATGTCGGATGCGGGAACGCGGATAGTGATGCCGGATTTGTTGATAATCATCAGGTCGTTGTCATCGGACACCATCTTGACGGCTATAAGCTCACCTGTCTTGTCCGTGATGTTGATGGTCTTGACTCCCTTGGCTCCACGGCTGGTAATCCTGTAGTCCTCCAGAGGAGAGCGTTTGCCGAAGCCGTTCTCGCTGACCACCAGTATGTCACCGGAAGCAGTCTCACCTTCCTTCACATTCCTGGCGCAGACCATTCCTATCACCTCATCGTCATCCTCTATGCTTATGCCGCGCACACCGGCTGCAGTACGGCCGATGGAACGGGCCTGCGACTCATGGAAGCGCACGCACTTGCCCTTTCTGGCCGCCAGCAGGATATCGTTGTCTCCGTCGGTCAGCACTGCCTCAAGCAGTCCGTCCCCTTCCTTTATGGTTATCGCATTGACACCTTTCTGACGTGGACGGGAATATGCCTCCAGCAAGGTCTTTTTAACCGTGCCCCGCTTGGTGGCCAGCACGATATAGTGGCTGTTGATATACTCCTCGTCATTCAGGTTGCCGACATTGAGGTATGCGCACACATGGTCGTCCGGCTCTATGTTGATGACGTTCTGGATGGCGCGTCCCTTCGATGTCTTGGTCCCTTCCGGTATCTCGTAGACCTTGAGCCAGTAGCACTTGCCCTTATCGGTAAAGAACAGCATGGTGCTGTGGGTATTGGCCACATAGATATGCTCTATGAAATCCTCATCCTTGGTAGTGCTGCCCTTTGAGCCCACGCCGCCACGGTTCTGCAGGCGGTATTCAGCCAAAGGCGTCCTCTTTATATATCCCGAATGGGAAATAGTGATGACCACATCCTCATCCGCGTAGAAATCCTCGGGATTGAACTCGTCATCTGAAGGCACTATCTCCGTACGTCTCGGATCACCGTATTTCTCCTTCAGCTCCATGGTCTCTTTCTTTATGAGCTCATACTGAAGTGATTCGTCTGCCAAAAACGCGGTCAGTTCCTGTATCAGGGCCATCACTGCGTCATAATCAGCCCGGAGCTTCTCCCGGTCCATACCGGTAAGCTGACCGAGTCTCATCTCTACAATGGCTCCGGCCTGTATCTCGGAGAAACCGAACTTCTCACACAGTCCGTCACGGGCATCCTGGCGGCTTCTGGACGCACGTATCAGGGCTATCACCTCGTCTATTATGTCAATCGCCTTAAGCAGACCGGCCAGGACATGCTCGCGCTTGCGGGCCTCCGCCAGATTGAACTGGGCCCTGCGCACCACCACGTTGTGACGATGACGCACGAAATACTTTATCAGCTGCTTGAGATTGAGCAGCCTGGGACGGCCGTCCACAAGGGCGATATTGTTGACCGAGAAACTGGACTGAAGCGAGGTGAGCTTGAAGAGAGTGTTCAGCACCACATTGGCCACCGCCCCCATCTTCAGCTTGATGACCACGCGCATACCCTTATGGTCACTCTCGTCGTTGATGTAGGCGATACCGTCTATCTTCTTCTCCTCCACCAGTCTGGCTATATTCTCTATCATCTCCCTCTTATTCACCATATAGGGAATCTCTGTCACCACTATCACCTCACGGCCTGACGGCTGCACCTCTATCTCCGTCTTGGAGCGCACTACTATGCGCCCGCGTCCGGTCTCGAAGGCGTCCCTTATGCCTGATATTCCCTGAATAATACCTCCGGTAGGGAAGTCGGGCCCCTTTATATAATGCATCAGCTCGTCAACAGTGATGTCATTGTTGTCTATATATGCGCAGATGGCATCGGCAACCTCACTCAGATTGTGCGGAGCCATATTGGTCGCCATTCCGACAGCGATACCGGACGAGCCGTTGAGCAGCAGCAGGGGGGCCTTGGAAGGCAGCACCACCGGCTCTTTAAGAGTCTCGTCAAAGTTTGGGGTAAAATCCACGGTATCCTTGTCCAGATCCTCCAGACACTCCTCCGCCAGCCTGCGGAAACGGGCCTCGGTATAACGCATGGCAGCAGCCGAGTCCCCGTCTATTGAGCCGAAGTTACCCTGGCCGTCCACCAGCATATATCTCATGCTCCAGTCCTGGGCCATCCGGACCATTGCGTCATAGACGCTCGAGTCTCCATGAGGATGGTATTTACCCAGTACCTCTCCGACTATACGGGCCGACTTCTTATGCTGGCCTCCGGATGTCAGTCCGAGTTCGTTCATTCCATACAATACTCTCCTATGGACCGGCTTTAGACCGTCCCGCACATCAGGCAGGGCACGCGCCACGATAACGGACATCGAATAGTCGATATACGCTGTCTTCATCTCCGTCTCGATATCCACCTGCACTATCCTGCCCTGATTTATTTCTTCATTTTCCATCTTATCATGTATTTCCAAAACAAAATGCTAAAATACGAAATATTTTTCAAATATTGATTATTTTAGGGCCTTGAAATTTAAAAGCACATGAACGAGGTCGAGAAAGTAAACGCCATCCTCAGGTATGCCGGCGAGGAAGCCGTCAAGACCGGTTGGACAACCATCACCGTAGAGCACTTCATACTCGGGATGATACGGCAGGAGGACAATGAGGCCTGCCGCTTCCTGGAAGAGAACGGACTGTCCCTACAGCACATCAAGGCCATGATTCTGGACCGGCTGGACAAAGGGTACTCCATTCCCTACAATGTGTCCGAAGACATAAGCGTCAGCCCTGAGCTCCGGCATGTCGCCGACACTGCCGCTTCCATATCCCGGATGCCTGATACCGGCCACATACCCGACACCATGGTGTTTTTAAGCATCATTCTCAAGGAAGGCACATCCTTATTCTCCCGCATGGTCCACGATCTGGGATTTGATTTCAGCAGGATGAGCCGATACGCCAAAGACGCGCCTGAAGCCGGTGAGAGCGAATACGGTGACTTGGAGACAGACGGTCTGGAAGACGGGGTACCGGAACCCGAAGGAGATATCCTGGACCGGTTCGGATACGACCTGACAGCCGCAGCGGAGGAAAACGTGCTTGATCCTGTAATCGGGAGAGAGAGGGAGATCGAGCGGGCCATCAGCATACTGTGCAGGAGGAAAAAGAACAACCCTCTGATAGTCGGAGAGCCGGGTGTCGGCAAGACCGCGATAGCCGAGGGCATCTCCATGCGCATCGCCGACAGAAATGTCCCGGTATGCATGCTGCACAAAAGGATAATCTCCCTGGATATGGGAGCCATAGTCGCCGGCACTAAATTCCGCGGGGACTTTGAGGAAAGACTGAAGAGGATTCTGGACTCCGCACGCAACAATCCGGACATCATCCTGTTCATCGACGAGATCCACAATATCGTGGGCGCAGGAGGCGGAGGAGGCACTATGGACGCGGCGGCGATCATGAAGCCGGCCCTTTCCAGGGGAGAGTTCCAGTGTATCGGAACTACGACCTCGGACGAGTACCGGAAGATTATCGAGAAAGACGGAGCACTGGCCAGAAGATTTCAGAAAATATCCGTGGAGCAACCGTCGGAGAGTATGACGCTGCAGATACTCAATAGCCTGAAAACACATTACGAGCAATACCACAACGTCGTCTACACTCCCGAGGCCGTCAGGGCCTGCATCACTCTGTCCGGAAGATACATCACGGACAGAAACCAGCCGGACAAGGCCATCGACGTAATGGACGAGGCCGGGGCGGCAGCCTATCTTGGGCACAGCATGTCCCCGGCGAAACTGAAGACTATAGGAAATCGCCTTAAGGAGATACGCAATCTGAAGAGAGACAGCCTCAGAAGCAGTGACTTCGACATGGGAGTGAAGCTTCTGAGGATGGAGCAGGAACAAGAGAGCGAGATAGACCGCATCACGGACAATGTAGTCAGGAATCATTCCAAGAGTCCTGTATCCGTCAAAGAGTCCGACATCCTGAGGACTGTATCCAATATGACCGGGATACCTATTAATAAGATGTCCGTATCAGGCGCATCCAGGCTCCACGGACTCCGTCCGGCCCTGCTCAGGAGCGTCATAGGCCAGGAAAAGGCAGTCGAGCTGGTCGTAAAGGCCATCCAGCGCAACTGCGCGGGACTGAAAGACCCTGACAGACCCATCGGCTCCTTCCTCTTCCTGGGACCGACCGGGGTCGGCAAGACCCATCTGGCCAAAACGCTTGCCGAGCTGCTTTTCGACAGCCGGGACTCCATTATCCGCCTGGACATGAGCGAATATATGGAAAAGATATCCGTCAGCCGGCTTCTCGGAGCTCCTCCGGGATACGTCGGGTACGATGACGGAGGACAGCTGAGCGAGAGAGTGCGGCAGAAACCCTATTCGGTAGTGCTGCTGGACGAGATTGAGAAAGCCCACCCCGACATCTTCAACATCCTGCTCCAGATACTGGACGAGGGACGGCTCACCGACAGCAACGGACACCTGGTGGACTTCCGCAACACGGTCATCATACTGACTTCCAATATAGGCAGCCGCGATATAAAGGATTTCGGCCGGGGTATCGGATACAGCGGAAGCGGCGAAGATTCGGAGCGGCTGCACAAGACATTGATTGACAAGGCTCTGGGAAGAACCTTCACACCGGAGTTCCTCAACAGGCTGGACGAGACCGTATACTTCAACAGTCTGTCACGCAGCGACATGGCCGCAATCCTGAAACTGGAGCTGGCCGGACTGTACAGGAAGGTATCAGAAGCCGGATACAGCATAAGCCTGACACGCATGGCCAAGGAGTTCCTGTGCGACAAAGGCTATGACCCGGCTTACGGAGCCCGGCCGCTCAAAAGAGCACTGAGGAAATACCTTGAAGACCCCTTGGCCGAACTCATACTGTCCGGCATCAAGAAAGGCGACAGGATAAAAGTGGACGTTGACAGCAGCGGAGACTCACTGTCAGTCTCTGTCCCTGCCGCGAAACCGGCTGTCAGAATTTATCAGGACGACGGTGTCTCTTAATGGGGCTGTCAGCACGATTGCTTCTCCTGTCGACAGGCTCCGCGAGCATTGAGACACTGCCGCTTACGGAGGACGTACTTCCGGCTGCCCAGGTTGCATATCCTGACCCCGTCGTCCTCATCCAGTGCCGCTCCTGAGCGGCATATCTGTCTCCCTGGACATCCCGGACGGCACAGGAACCACACCGGCGCCCGGTCTCCGCACGGCTTAAAGCCCAGCCTCCGGTACGAACGGCCGTCGTACCACTCCAGATCAGCGTATGTCATCACGTCCACCGGAGTGCCGTCTCCTACTGTTGTGACAAAGGCGTCCAGCAGGCGTCCCATCCCGCCGACCACCCTGACACCCTGAGCCGAGGCATACCGCACCCACTCATACGAGAGCGTACCGTCCTCCCTGAGCTGTCCTGAGGAAAAAGTCGCCACGGCCACCATTCCCGGAGTCCGGTCCATCCCTGCCTCAGCATTTCCAGTCGACCTTACCCGGAAGAGGCCCAGCCGGTACCGGGCCCGCGCCGAGCCATAGACATGATTGCGCTGAAGGAAGGCCGCAGCAGTCTCAGGCGCTATGGGCCGTACATCGCAGTTGCGGGCAAACACCCTGAGCCCCTGCCCCATCCTCACCCTCATCATGGCCCTTACAGCCGTACCGCTGTTCCTCCAACGGTCCTCATACAGGAACATCCTGTCCGCAGCCGTCAATTCGGATATTGCCGCCTCCACTGAGATCAAACGCTCTGCCGTACCTCCGCTGCGGAAAAAGTCCAGCGGAACGATGACAGCCGCCAGCCTTTCTTCCGCATCCACACATACGCCTGCACCGGACACGCATCTCCACTGCGGTTCCTTGCCTGTGCATTCCCGCATGAACGCCATCACCTCAGTACTAAATTCATCCATGCCGTAAAAATATTTTGACTATTAAATCTTTTTACTTACTTTTGCCGTCCAATTTCTGATCTGCTAGCTCAGTTGGTAGAGCACAACACTTTTAATGTTGGGGTCTTGGGTTCGAGCCCCAAGCAGATCACTGAAAGGCCTCCGGTGCCAAACGGCGCCAGGGGCCTTTTAATTTCAATTAACCGGATCCACATCTATAGTCAGCTCTGTGGACGGAATCCGGCGGAGCTCTCTGTACAGCCGGTTCTTTGCCTGCTCCCAGCTGTGGGAGCGGTCAATCTTTACCAGCAGCTGCAGAATATATTCTCCAGCAGTCCTGTTCTGAGGAGGCGCAGCAGGACCGCTCACGTCCTGAAAACCTGAACGATTCAGTGTCGCGGACACATCCCTGGCCAGGCATTCCGACCGTTCCTTTTCCTTTGATTTTACCGATATCCGTATGATCCTCGTAAACGGAGGATAGCCGAATTCCCGGCGCTCCTCCATCAGCCCGCGGATATCCTCTCCGCCGGGATGAAGCAGCATGTTGAACACCGGATGCTCAGTTCTGAAAGTCTGCACTATCATCTCCCCTGAGGAACTCCGACGTCCGGCCCGCCCCATAAGCTGACGCAGCAGCTGGAGCGCCCGCTCGTCCGCCCTGAAATCAAACACCGAGGTCACCGTCTCGGCCTTCAGCACGGCCGTCAGCGTCAACCGGCTGAAATCGAAGCCCTTTGTTATCATCTGCGTACCCACAAGCATATCTATTTTCCCCTCGGCGAACTGCTTCAGAATCCTGGCCTCCTCCCGTTTGTCCTTGGCTGTATCCGCATCAAAACGTCCTATCCTGGCTTCCGGAAACAGCTCCTGCAGGGCCTCCTCTATCTTCTCGGTGCCGTCCCCGAGCATCCGAAGCGCATCCTTGCCGCATTCAGGACATACTGCAGGAAACGGCGTACTGTAATCGCAGTAATGACAGGACAGACTGTGATTGAACTTATGGTAACTGAGCGGGATATTGCACCGCGGACATCTGAGCACCGCCCCGCACTCACCGCATTCGACCGCGGAGGCATACGCCCTTCTGGAGCGGAAAATCAGGACCTGCTCGCGTCTTTCCAGCCGCGCGGCTATAGCCTTTAGCAAAATCAGGGAAAACGGGCCCTTCACCGCATTCTTTCGTCTTTCCTTTCTCATGTCCACCAGCACCACGGAACTGTCCTCGCCACCGAAATACCTGTGCGTCAAGGAGACAAGTCCCAGTCTGCCCACCTGCACATTGAAAAGGCTCTCAAACGACGGTGTCGCCGAGCCCAGCAGCACAGGACAGCGCATAGTCCGGCCCAGCATCAGGGCGGTATCGCGGCCGTGATAGCGTGGAGCCTGGTCGGTCTGCTTGTAGGACGTGTCATGTTCCTCGTCCACTATTATCAGACCGAGATTGCGGTAAGGCAGAAAAAGAGCCGAACGCAGTCCGAGAATGACATAGGGCACAGAACATTCTGAACATGAGGCAACCCTCTCATATACTTCCCTCTTGTGCGCAGCGGTCTGCCGGGAATGATATACCAGCAGCCTGCCCGGAAAATGATCCTCGAGCCGCTTCTGTATCTGACGGCTGAGGGCGACCTCCGGAACAAGATACAGGACACTCCGCCCTTTTCGGAGACATTCATCCGCCAAAGTGACGTATATCTCGGTCTTGCCGGAGCCGGTGACGCCGTGCAGCAGGACATTGTTGCCTGACGAGAACAGATTTCTTATGCTGTCCACCGCCTGAGCCTGCTCCTCTGACAATACCGGCAAGGCCACCCCGGCCGGTTCCGGTCCGCCACTGCCGTTCCCGGTCGCTTCCTCAACATCCGCCTCCCTCGCCTTGTCCCGCTTAAGAGCCTTTACCGTAGAGGGGGCCGCGAACCTGAACGCCTCTCCGAGCGAGCACATATAATAAGAGGCCACCTGCCGCAGAAAATCCATATTGGCCTGCGTTACCGGCGGAAATTTGACCACGTCCCTGAGCGGGATTATCTTCGACGGGTCAAAACCAGGCACATCCTTTACTCTCAGCACCACCGCTGTATACGACCGTCCCACGACCGTCACCTTCACTATACTTCCCGGTACGATCCTGCCCTCCAGTTCCTGCGGAACCGAATACGTCACCGAGTCCCTGAACCTCAGCGGTATAATCACATCCACGTACTTCATCACTCGCATAATTTGTCATCTCAAGCCCGTGCTTCGGACGGACACCTCACCCTGCCGGGCAGCCGCTAAGGTAAGCATTTCTGCGATTTTCCCCGATTTTTGAAGAAAATTTTGCAAAATCCAAAATAACTCTTACTTTTGCACTCCCAAACCAAACACGGTGCCATAGCTCAGTTGGTAGAGCAAAGGACTGAAAATCCTTGTGTCCCTGGTTCGATTCCCGGTGGCACCACTAAATTAAGAAGCAAAATGATGAAAGTCGCTGAATTTCAAACATTCAGCGACTTTCTTTTTTGCCTCCGACAACGCAAAATATGCAATTTCAGGCATATTTGCCGTGCCAAATTCGTGGCTTTTTTTTGAGGCCACTGAAAAAAAGCCACTGAACTGCATCTAATTCACAGATATTCATCAATTTGCGTAGCATGAATCTCGACTAAAAACATCAATTTTGCAACCTAAAAATGAGAGAAAATGAGACAGGAAACGATGAAAATCCTCTTCTTTATCAAGAAGGGAAGTCTGCTGAAAAATGGGCAGGCACCGATTGTTGTCAGAGTGACATTCAACGGAGTCAGTGACGAGGCCCGTATCCAGCGCAGTGTAGAACCACGTTTGTGGAATCAGACAAAGGGCTGTTGTAAGGGAAAAGACCGCGTATGTGCTGAAATCAATGACTACATAGAATCAATACGGGCCAGACTCCATGGGCTGTATAAAAATCTGCTCCTGGAGGAAGCACTGATTACTCCATCTGGGCTTATCAGCACTCTTTTCAACAAAGAGGAAAAGCGCAGGACATTACTGTCCACAATGAAATCAGGCATTGAGGATATGGAAAGCCGCGTAGGGATAGATTACGAAAATGTTACGATTAATAGATACTGGAACTGCTTCAGGTGCGTTGAGGCATGTGTGAAGACATTCTATAAAAAAGATGACATTGTCTATTCTGAATTGACTTCTGACTTCATCAAGTATCTTGATAAATACTTCAGAGTGGAAAAGAGACTTTGTCAAAACACCATAGTCCGTTACATGAAGTGCTTCAAAAAATTCGTCAATGAGGCAATCGCTTCCGGTCTTATGAAAGCCAATCCCTTTGTCGGCATAAAATATCGACAGGAAGAAACCGCTCCGACATTCTTGACAATGGATGAAATCAAGTCCATCGCAGAAGCTGATTTCCCTCTGGCACGACTGGATGTAGTCAGAGACATGTTTTTGTTCAGCTGCTTTACAGGGCTGGCTTTTATTGATGCAAAGGAACTCAGATATACAGATTTGTTTAAAGACAACAACGGCAAACTATGGATACGGAAAAGCAGGCATAAGATAAAAAAGGATAAAGCGAGATGTATCAGCAACATCCCTCTACTTCCAGCAGCAATTGCCATTATAGAAAAGTATAAGAAACATCCTTCTTGTCTGGAAAAGGGAGTTTGCCTGCCGTTATTCTGCAACCAGACAATGAACTCTTATCTTAAACAGATAGCAGTATTATGTAATATTGACAAGAATCTTACAACTCATGTCGCAAGACACACATTCGCAACAACAATCACCCTTGCCAATAATGTATCGCTGGCGAATGTGGCAAAAATGATGGGACACTCTTCTACACGCATGACGGAGCATTATGCCAGAGTTCTTGATCAAACAATTATGAATGATATGGAGAAAGTGTCAAAAACATTATCCGGAGTTATATGATATTGTCTTTTTCGTGATTCTAAGAGGCAACCTCTGAATTGTAAAATCCAAGTTCAGTCCACTTTTAGGTTAAAAAGAGGCTGACAGCCAAGTATCTTCTGTCAGCCTCTTTAGTGCAGGAGGGGGAATCGAACCCCATGGTTTCTATGCTGTTCTCTTTAAATGCTTTTCTCCATTTCGTCACTTACTTGCAACTCCTGCACGAAACCTACTGCACCAATAATTGACATTACTACCATGTTCACCTCCTTTTTAACTAATTGAAAAATTGTTAAAACATCTACAGTAAAACTGGTAAGTGCAAACAGGTCAAAACATCCAAAGAGATTGTTCAGCCTAAATCTTAAATGTAAAGATACATGTTTTTTCTGAGAATACCTGGATTTGCTTGCATAATCTCCGAATGAGTATTAGAAAATAATCCATGTCGGAATAATCAGGTATCCCGCAGCCCGATTCCCATAACCACAGGCAAAGGTAATCCGTGTTCTTTCCGTACAAGCAAGGCCAAGCCCTTCGGGTTCGTGGAAAAAATCATCCGCGCCCGGAGGG
>ERZ779889.492-NODE-492-length-49524-cov-4.140573_pt1 | contig 49524 bp, 49 predicted proteins | sample MGYA00511030_ERZ779889 | MGnify/ENA primary metagenome ERZ779889 (study PRJEB29588, sample SAMEA2160616) | human gut metagenome | biome: human gut; feature: human-associated habitat; material: faeces | place: Denmark | collected 2008/2010 ... | reverse complement strand
TGTTCTCGACGTATCCGAGGATGACCTGAGCGACATCCTTGCAATGCCCTCCGGAACATCTTCTGTTTCAGAGAAGTAACCGGGAAGCAGTTCTATTATTCTGACATAAGACTTTCCAGCCACACCGGACGTCATCATGCCGATGTGGCTTTTTGTGCGCCGTTTATACAGGCTGCGTAATAATTACCATCCGTAATAAACAGCGTAATCATGTAATAAGATATATTATAGACCAAATTTTTCATTCGCAATTCGATAATCTTATAGTAAATCCTCCACATGTTGATATAATGAAAACAACACGCGCTACTGCATATTTGTTTTCGATTAATATTTATTCAAAAATATTATAAATAACTTACTGGCAATAAGCATTATATTATCAGTATTTGACTGATTTATTGCTTCTTTATATAAGCAATTATATAATTATAACAAATCTTTTGATTCTCTTTTGATTATTTAGTAATATTATTTGGCGATATGGAATATTGTTTATATCTTTGATGTGATGAAATAATACGGCAATGATTAAACGTGTATATAATTTCAATACTCCTGTTAGAGGAGTTCTATATAGGCATCGCTCATAATCGAGGAAAGCTGTCGTTTTATTATTTTTGCACATTGTATTTATATATAAATATATTGATTTGACTGAAGATTTATATTTACGGTAAGATGTTATAACGTTTGCTTCAGTCATGGCAAAGTAAAGATAAAAAAGGAGGTGATATGATACCACCTGACATATTGGCTTCCGGCATAGACAGGCCGATGAAACCCATGCCGGACGGCAGGCACGCTCCGGCTGCCGATACCAAAATAGGAGGAAACGGAAGTTTAACATAAATGTCATTAATTATGAAATGTAAAGTAATAGAAGAAAGCCGATTCCGTAAGATGGAGAATATGGAAGATGTCAAAGGTGGCATAACCTGCACAGTTATGTCTCCTTATTCTACCAGTTGCAAATCATGGAATATCGGATATATCATATGTTCTGCTCCGTCTGTCTCTGGAGGATATTCCACATCTACGTGTCATGGAATAGGAGATCTCCACACATGCGGAAGAGATATGAACTACAACCAATCCACCTGCTTTGGATGGGGGGCGTTCTCTGTCAGTTGTCCTGCAACGACAACCTATCAAGGTTAATAGTTATTAACAGCTATGGAGACAACGGAGAAAATTACTTTTGTGTCACTTTGTCTCCATGCTGTTTAACATAAATTTCAAATACTATGTTTAGAGTTTATCTTCGCATTATATTTCTGTTTTTTTTACTGTGCGTCAATGCACAGTATGTAAGTTTCGCGCAGTCAAAGGTAGATGAGTGCGTAGAACTTACAGGTATAACATTCGCCCTTGCTGGAGTTCCTGAATATTGCCAGTGCCTTATTCCAGAATATAAGAATGACATCATAGAGTACTTTACACCATATGAACTGACTCCACAGATTGATTTCGTGAGAGAACTGAACCAGGTTCATGGAATAGGCTCAATAGCTGTCGCTTCTTTGTCCCAATACATATTCATTAATGATAAAGGTACGATATGCCTGTCACCAGAATACAATATCGATAAAGTTATTGGAGAGTGGACTGAATCTCTGGTAACTGATTATATCTATCATCTCAACATTTTTTACAAAGAAAGCAAGTTTCATGACTTTTTCGTTCAGCATCACAATCTGTACGCAGATATAGAGACTGGTATCAATCAGCTGGTAAATGCAATAAAAGAAGATTGGTTCAATGATTTTTTCGGACAACAGTCATTCAATATCAATGATATATATATTATACCAAGCATAGTGAACGGACCGCACAATTATTCCGTAGACTCCGCTGTGATAATCGGGATAGCTGTGGACGAGAGCGGACAGATTGTAATATCCGATGACACTCAAACTATTCTTGTCCACGAATTATGCCATCATTTCACCGGAGACTTGTTCCATAAGTACTGGCATGACTTTAAAAAATCGGCAGAAAACATACATCCGTATATATCAGACCAGATGTCAGGAATAGGATATCAAGATGCATACACTGTATTCCTTGAATGGTTCAACAATCTGTGTGTCATAATGTATTTATATGAAACAGACAATGAGTATTTAAATTTATACACAAATTCTTTAACATTAAGAGGATTCATATGGCTTGAAAGGAATATTGATTTCATGCGCAATTTTTACAACAACAGAAACATATACAGGAATATTTCTGATTTCATGCCTCAGCTTGTTTCTTTTTTAAATTTTGTGTGCAGTAATTTTGAGTATGTAAAATCAGAATATGAGCATTCTTTTCCCTACATAGTCAACATATTCCCTTCAAACAGTTCAGATTTGCAACATGTTGATGAAATCGTCATTACATTCTCAGAACCGATGTCGGGAAGTTACGGCTTCCTTGGTTGTCCAAAAGGAACATCTCCGATACCTTTCTTTGAATGCGAGTGGCTTGATGACCGTCATTTTAAAATAAAACATATCAAGGAAATGATTAATGACGATACAGTATACGGTATAACGCTACACCCAGCATTCTTCGTGTCCAAGAAATATTATAAACTGAACGAGAACTTTGCCAATCTTACTTTTTAAGTTTATGAAAATCTCAAGATATACATTTACATTCTGTTCTGAAAAAGGAAAGAAATACGCTTATAATTCATTATCAAACTCTTTGCTGGAAGTAGATAATCAAACATATGAGACAATTGCAGATAATCTCGGGAAGCCGTTATGCGATGTCAGCAAACTAGATGATGAGACTTATAGTGTTCTTGTTGAAAATGGAATTATAACGGAAAATGACGATGATGACTTTCTCAAATACAAATCCATTATTTACACACAAAGAGAATGCAAGGAGTTCATGCATTTGACCATTGCACCCACTATGGATTGTTGCTTTAAATGTTATTATTGCTTTGAAGACCATAAAACGAGATATTACATTACTGATGATATTATTGACAGTATCGTTTCATATATTAACCGACAGCAGGAAGTAAAAAGGCTGAAAATAACATGGTTCGGAGGCGAACCCCTAATGGCTGCCGAGAAGATCGAATTCTTTTACAAGCAATTCAAATTTCCCAATAATAGATATCAATATTTAGATTCCAATATAATAACTACTGGATATCATATTGACAATGCCGTTATACAGATGTTTAAGAATGTGGGGATTTCATCTGTTCAAATAACTCTTGACGGAATGAAAGAAACTCACAATACAATCAAATATCTTAACGGAGAAGACGTTTTCTCCAAAGTCTGGGCTAATATAAGGCTACTGAAAGAGACAGCTCCGGAAATTGAGGTTGTAATAAGAGTAAATTTAACAAAAAGAAACGCTGAAGAATATCAAGAACTTCTAAAACTGTTTATTAGTGATTTTCATAACTCACAAAAAATATCCATATCTCCCGCATTTGTGTTGAATAGGAATAATTCAGCTATTTGCCGGCAATCTGATTTGTTCTCTCATTCTGAAAGATCCGAATTTATCCTAAAACTAGCATCTAAAGGCATTAATTCTCCTTTTTTAAACTATCCTGAACCATTTTTCAATGAATGCGCAATAAGGAACAAAGTTGCAATATCATTTGATCCTGAGGGATATGCATATAAATGCTGGGAAATAATAGGAAATAAACAATACGCTATAGGACATCTGGACAATTCCGGTCACATCATAGAAATAAATGAAAAAATATTAAACAGGCAATTATTCGGAGCCGAACCTATTGACGATCAATTGTGTTCAAAGTGTAAATATTTACCAATATGTAATGGAGGCTGCCCAATACAGCGTATTCAAAACAAATTTGAAGGAGCTCAAAATAATACATGCACATATATGAAAGGATATTTACCTGATTTTATGCGCTATCACATTTTAAGAAAGAGTAATAATCAATGACCTTATACTAACCTATGAGAAAGTTTCCTTCCTACCGCCAGCTTGACACGATGGACTGCGGCCCGACCTGCCTGCGTATCATCGCCTCGCATTACGGGCGCAGCTGGTCGCTGCAGACCCTGCGCGAGAGGTGCCACATCTCCCGCGAGGGCGTCTCGCTGCTGGGCATCAGCGACGCGGCGGAGGCGGTGGGGTTCCGCACCATGGGCGTGAAGCTGACGTTCGGACAGCTGTGTGAGGAGGCCGTGCTGCCGTGCATCGTGCACTGGAACCAGAACCACTTCGTCGTGGTCTACCGTATAGAGCGGCGGCGCGGCAGGACCTGGGTACACGTCTCCGATCCAGCCTCCGGACTGCTCCGCTACACTCAGGAGCAGTTCCTGAAATCATGGATATCAATCCGTGGAGAAGATGCCGTAGATAGTCCGGCTGAAGGCCTGGGCATCGCCCTGCTGCTGGAGCCGACCCCGAAGTTCTACGAGGAGAAGGGGGAGGAAGAGAGGCGGCTGGGATTCCGGGGCATGCTGGAGTATCTCCGCCCCTACAGGCAGTTCATCGTCCAGCTCCTGCTGGCCATGCTCACGGGCAGCATCATCAGCCTAATCCTGCCTTTCCTGACCCAGTCCGTCATTGACACCGGTATCGGCACTGGGGACCTCCATTTCGTCGTGGTGCTCCTCGTCGCACAGGTGGTGCTCGTCCTGGGCCAGACGGCCAACGAGCTGATCCGCAGCTGGCTGATGTTGCACATGACCACCCGCGTGAGCATCTCCCTCATCTCCGACTTCCTGGCCAAGCTGATGCGTCTTCCCATCTCGTTCTTCGACTCGAAGATGACCGGCGACATCATGCAGCGCATCGGGGACCACAGCCGCATCCAGACCTTCCTGACGGGCTCTCTGCTGAGCATCGTCATGGCGGCCGTGACGTTCGTGGTCTACTCGGCAGTCATGGGCGGCTACGACCTCAGAATCCTCGGCATCTTCCTCCTCGGCAGCGCCCTGTACATCGGGTGGGTACTGCTTTTCCTCAGGCGCAGGCGCAAGCTGGACTACATGCGCTTCCAGGAGGCGGCGGCCAACCAGAGCAGCATCGTGCAGCTCATAGCGGGAATGCAGGACATCAAGCTCAACGGCTGCGAGAGGCAGAAACGCTGGGAATGGGAGCGCATACAGGCCCGCCTCTTCAACGTCAGCGTAAAGGGCCTCGCCCTCGGCCAGACACAGCAGGTGGGCGGCACCTTCATAGACCAGATAAAGAACGTGCTTATCTCGTTCCTCGCGGCCAAGGCGGTCATCGACGGGGACATGACCCTCGGTATGATGACCGCCATGCAGTACATCATCGGCCAGCTCAACGCCCCCATATCGCAGTTCATCGGCTTCGTGCAGGAGGCCCAGGACGCGAAGATATCGCTTGAGCGCCTGGGCGAGATACATGAGCGCAGGGACGAGGAGGACGCGGAGGGGGACTATATCCGCGAGATACCCGCCGGTGCGGACATCGAGTTCAGGAATGTGGATTTCCAGTACAATGGCCCGCATTCGGAGAAGGTGCTGGACGGGGTAAGCGTGACCATACCGCATGACAAGGTCACGGCCATCGTCGGGGCCTCGGGCAGCGGCAAGACCACCATGGTGAAGATGATGCTGGGCTTCTACGAGCCCGTCTCGGGAGAGGTGCTGCTGGGCGGGCGCCGCATCGGGGACTACAGTCCCTCGGTGTGGAGGGAGCAGTGCGGCACTGTGATGCAGGAGGGCTTCGTGTTCTCCGACACCATAGCCGACAACATCGGTGTGTCCGATGAGAGCCCTGACATGGAGCGGGTGCGTCAGGCCGTGGAGACGGCCAACATAGGGGACTTCATAGACGGTTTGCCCCTGAGGTACAACACGAAGATAGGGGCCGAGGGCAACGGCGTCAGCACCGGACAGAAGCAGCGTCTTCTAATAGCCCGTGCCGCATACCGCGACGCCCGCTACCTCTTCCTGGACGAGGCCACCAACTCCCTTGACGCGAACAATGAAAAAGTGATCATGGAGAAGCTCGACACTCTGTTCCGTGGCAAGACCGTGGTTATCGTGGCCCACCGTCTGAGCACCGTGAGGAACGCCGACAACATCATAGTGCTGGACAGGGGCCGTGTCGTGGAGCAGGGCACCCACAGGGAGCTGACGGAAAGGAGGGGATACTATTACAGGCTGGTGAAAAACCAGCTGGAACTCGGAAACTGACAAAGCCATGCCGGACAACAGAAGACATATAACTACGGAGCACAGCGAGGAGGCGCAGCAGATACTGGGGCGTATCCCGTCGTGGATTGTAAGGTGGGGCGTGACCGTGATATTCGCGGTCTTCGCCCTCATACTCATCGGCTGCTGCATCATCAAGTACCCCGAGAGGGTCACTGCGACCGTCACCATCACCACCGGCAACTCACCCGTGGACGTGGTGGCAGGGGGCGGCGGCAATCGGGAGCGGATACTCGTCTCCAGCGGAGACTCCATAAGCGCCGGTGGCATCCTCGGAGTTATCCGCTCAAGCGCCCGCTGGGAGGACGTGCTGGAGGTGGAACGACGTCTGAAAGAGACGGACGGGATGCCGCCGGACTCCCTCGCGTCGCAGGATTGGGTTTATGCCGGCTGGGGCATGGGGGACATCCAGAGCGAGTGGTCCGCATTCTCCACCGCCTGCCGCCAGCTGCGCGAGTACATGGAGAGGGACGTCATCAGCCGCAGGATGGAGCTTGTGAGGGACCAGATATCCAAGCAGAGGGAATACTACTCCCGGATGCAGGCTCAGGAGACCGTCATGCGCGAGGACCTCGCATATGAGGAGCGCGGTTTCCGCAGGGACTCCTCCCTCTATGCTCATGATGTCATATCCGAGACCGAATACGAGGAGTCCGTCCGCAGTCTGCTGCAGGCACGCAACGGCATGATATCCTTCCGCTCGCAGATGACCTCCACCGAACTCGCTGTACTCCAGCTGGAGCAGCAGCTTGTGGAGCTGTCCATCCAGCGCGACGACGAGATCCTGTCGCTTGAGCGGGAGATGGCCGCCTGCCGCGAGCGTCTGACGGCCCGGATACGCAGCTGGAGCCTGAGCAGCCTTCTCACCTCGCCCATGGACGGCAGAGTGTCGTTCGTGAGGAAATGGGACGCGGGCCAGTTCATCAGCGCGGGCGAGTCTTTCGTGACCGTCGTCCCCTCCGTGGAGCGGAACCCGGTGGGTATAGTGAAGGTGCCGCAGGCCAGTTTCGGCAAGGTGAGCACGGGGCAGAAGGTCAATGTCCGTCTGAACGGCTACCCCTACATGGAATACGGCCTGCTCGTGGGCGAGATCGGGTACCTGTCGTCCGTACCTGAGGCCGCCGCCGGCTCTCAGACGGAGCCTCAGTACACGGCGGAGATAGTCTTCCCCGACGGCATGGTGACGACCTACGGCAGGGAACTGAGGCTGATACAGAAGATGGACGGCACGGCTGAGATAATCACCCAGGACCGCAGGCTCATAATGAGGTTCCTCGACCCCATCGCCGCTCTTTTCAAAAACGGAATATGACCATGAGGATGACACTGAGAACTATAACCGCCGTATCCGTCCTGCTGTCTCCGTGCCTTATGGCGGCGCAGGAGGCCGACAGCCTGAGACGGTGGACTCTGGATGAGTGCATAGACCGTGCTCTGGAGCACAACATAGAGTTGAGATCCGAGTGCCTGTCGGTGGAGGAGCGTGACATATCCCTGTCCGACAGCCGGTGGGCATTCGCTCCGGGCCTCTCGGCGTCGGCCGGATACAACCTGTCCATAGGCCGCGTCCTTGACGAGACCACATACGATTTCATTACAAACGAGACCGTGGGGAGTTCCAGCGCGTCCGTGTCCGGAAGCGTGCTGTTCTTCAACGGCCTGCGCAACCTCCGCCAGCTGCAGTACTCCAGGCTTGACCGCGAGGCCGCCGCACTGCAGGTGGAGAAAGCCGCGGATGACCTGCGGCTCAACGTCACGGCCTACTTCCTTGAGGTGCTCTGCGCGTGGGAGAACATACGTGACTGCGAGGCCGTGGCCGCCTCGCTGAGAAAGCAGGAGGAGCATACATCGGAGAAGGTCAGGGCGGGCAAAATGACCCGCGCCGACCTTCTTCAAATACAGTCGCAGCTGTCCGAGGCGGAGAACAGCCTCATTGTCGCGGAGCACTCATACGGGATGTCCAGGCTCAATCTGTGCCAGCTTCTGGAGATAGAGGACTACAGCTCGTTCATCCCGTCCTTCGACAGCGGGGACAGCTTGGAGTATGTCCCCAAGGACTACGCCGCCATACTCGACGGAGCGGAGCGTCTGCCGGAAATCGGCCTCGCGCGTAAGGAGGTGGAGCTGGCCCGGAAGAACGTCCAGCTGGCACGCTCCTCATACTACCCGTCCCTGTCCCTCAGCGCCGGATACGGCAGCAGCTACTCCAATGTCAGGCAGAAGATCATACCGAACGGAGACGGCACCTATACATACAGCCCGTATCCGTTCATCGAGCAGTACAGGGACAATGCCAGCGCGTATGTGTCATTTGGCCTGAGCGTGCCGATACTCAACGGCATGTCGGCGCGCAACGGCGTGAGGAGAGCCAAGGTGCAGCTTCAGCGCAGCGAGCTGGCGCTGGAGACGGCCAGAAAGAGCGTGAGGAAGGACATACTGCAGGCGGCCATGGACACCGAGGCCGCATGGAAGAAATACACAGGCTCCGTCAGCTATCTCAGCTCCGCCCGGGAGGCGGCGCGGCAGATAGGCGTCAAATACGAGGTCGGCGCGGCCACTGTCGTGGAGTACAACACGGCCATGTCCACGCTGGTCGAGGCGCAGACCCAGCACTTGTCGGCCAAGTACGAGTATCTGTTCAAGCTCAAGGTGCTTGAGTTCTACGAGAGCAGACAATAAAAAGAATATCTTTAGACTGTTTGAAATGATTACGTATCTCTTATATAGATTTTTGACAGAACTTAATGCATGCCCCGATATCTTCAAGATTGAGCGGCAGTTGAAAACACATCCACTGGCCAACAGCATGAGAGGTATCAGCGACATACTGGAAAGAAACGGAATTTACAATATCGTGTGCAGTATTGACAGGGAACAGCTTCATGAGATTCCTTTACCCGCAGTTATCCATGCGGAGAACTTGGGAAAGAATCCGTTTCTCATAGTGGAATCTATTGATTTCAAATCCGGCACAGTGCGCCTTGTCGGTGTCGGGAATAAGAGAATGACTGTTCCGCTGCATTTTTTCCTTAACGTATGGAGCGGCATCATCCTACTGGCTGAACCTGCAGAAAAGAAACCTGGTCATTATAAGAGATTAAAAAGCCGCTTTAAAAGACTTATATGGACGGCGGAAAAGAGACTTCATACAGTTCTTCTGATTATCATTCTCCTGACTGTCCCGCTTAACATGGCGGCAGGATACAATTATGGACTATCGCAGCTAATCAGTATAGTCTTGGGGGTGTGCGGTGTCATTCTGTCGTACATGGCAGTTGTTAAAGGAAGGCTTGGCGTGGACACCTCCAAGCGTCTGTGCAGTGTACGGAATGAGGATATGTGCAAATCCGTTTTCTCTGACAGGGGAGCATACCTTATGGGCTGGATTTCATTGGGAGAGCTGTCCTTGGCCTATTTCTCAGCGCTTCTTGTTATTGACATCTTTAATCCGGCATCAGAACTGCAGATGATAGTCTCTCTATTGTCAATGACCGCCGTTTTGTATTCAGTCATATGGCAGATTGTCCGGAAGAAACGCTGTGGTCTATGTCTGTTGATAGATGCCGTTCTTGTTTTTTATCTGCTGGCGGAATGCATGGGACAGCACAATCTGCCAGGAACGCGTTTGCTCATTGATGCTGTCGGATATTCCTTTTTATTTACAGCATGCCTGTTCGGAACACGAGCAATTGTCTCATTACTGAAAGCCGGACAAGACAGCAACGAAATGAAAGACAGACTGGGTAAGTTTGTCACATCGGAAGAAGCTTTCTTCAGTATGCTGAGCAGCCAGCCCCGACTGCCGAAAGAGACAATAAACAACTTATCTCCTCTGGTCAATGAAACTACAGGAGAGCATGAACTTCTGGCGATAATGAGTCCTAAGTGCGGATACTGCAGGGAGCTTGCTCATATTTTGATGAGGCTGACAGATCATGTCGGAATAAAAATACTCTTTCTTGTGGATGAGGAGGACCACATATCTGTCAGTGTTGCGTCCGGAATCCTGTCCATGAGAGAGAAATCTGATTTTCGGGAGATATTGTCGGCATTGTGCCAGTGGTATGACAAGAATATCCAACCATATAATGAGACAGACAAAGATTGCGAAGATACTCTGCATGCACAATGCATGTTCTGCCATCGTATAGGGATAACAGGCACTCCGGCTGTATTTGTAGACAACAGGCGGCTTCCCGATGCCTATACATTCTATGACCTTGAGTATATCATAGTGTGAAGCGGATCTTCAGCAGCGCCGTCAGCGGCCTGAGGCGGTAGGTGTAGACGTACGTGGTGATGTCGCTGTAGGATGCCGAGCTGTATGTCTCCGTGCCGAGGAGGTTGCGGCACTCAAGGGCCAGCTCCAGCCGCTTCATGCGCCATGAGAGCGAGGCGTCCAGGAAGAACATGGACCTGTCGCCCCGGACGGCGTCGTTGTAGTAGTGCTCTCCGCCGACCCTCAGGAAGAAGCTTTTCGCGAACGAGAGGTTCAGGGCGGCGTTCTGCCTGAGCGAGTGTATCGGCGGCTGCGCCCCTCCGAGGTCTGTCACGCTGCGGCAGAGCATCACGTTGGCGTCCTCCACGGGGGCGCCGCTGTCACTGCGGGTGACACGCCCGCGCACGGTCACAGTCTCCCGCGCGGCGCATATCCGCGTCAGGAGTGCCAAAGACAGCAATATCGTAATTCTGAGTCCCATAACACGCCTCCAGTCATGTCACCACTCCATGGGATAGTACGGCATACTCCAATTCTGATAGTCGGCCCCCTCGATGCCCTTGTCGGTAGTGATGAATACTGTAGTCTCTTCGTTGAAGGACTTCGGCCAGCGGAAGCAGCTGCGCTCGTAGCGCTTGAACTTCCGGTAGGTCGTCCTCTTCTCGTGCTCGTAGATGTAGTCGTAGAAAGGCTCGGGCTTGTCGCTCACGGATACAGCCTCGAAGCTGTACTGCCCCGTGGTGTCACAGGCGTAGAGTATCAGGCCGGGCAGGCCCCTGATTTTATCAATGCGTCACTCAAATCACGTCCTAAGCCGCATCACAGGTGGCCGCAACTCAATCAATGCAGTCTCTATAAAGTCATGTGAGCGTGGGGCACAAAGCTGACACCGCGACAATAAATCACTGATATACAATATATTCCAAACAAGCCGATTGCTCTATGGTCTGTTTTTTCGGGCCATAGAGCAAGGCTCATCAATATACAACGCTTGTTATCAATGAATTAAGATACAAAGAGATGCTTCATGGGGTTGAGAATGGGATGGGATGAGAATGGAATGAGACAAGACAAGACGGGACGGGACGGGATGGGATGGGATGAGATGAGATGAGATAAGGATGGAACGAGATGGGATGGAAGGAAGAGTGATGAGGATGAGGTGGGGTGAGACCGGCAGGATTACGTGTCTGAGACAGAGAGGCCGGAGATGGCGGAGGCGGCTTTCTCGAGCTGCCAGCGGGTGGTGGATGTGGCCCCGCAGATGCCGACCACATCGTCCTCGCGGAAGATACCGGCCGGAATCTCATCCGCGCTCTCGACCTTATAGGAGCGGGGATTGACAGATCGGCACAGTTCGAATAGCACCTTGCCGTTGGAGCTCTCGCGGCCGCAGACGAAGATGATCACCGAACAGGAGGCGGCAAACTCACGCAGGGCCCTGTGACGGGATGATACATTGCGGCAGACCGTGTCAAATACCTCCAAACCTGACAAGCCGGCGACATCAGGAACGGGCTTTTTCTCATCACTGCAAACACACCGACATCCGTCATTATCAGTCAAGGACAGCGGTGCTGACCCGGCATCCCCGGTGCAAACAGTCCCGGCCAAGTCCCGGGATGAGACTTCGGATGAGGCAGTGAAGACTGCCTTGCGCAGCCTGGCCGCTAGGGAGGCGAACTCATCAGGGTCTTTCGTGGTCTGGGAGAACAGGGCCAGCGGACGGGACGGGTCTATGACTCCGGACGACAGCTTGTCCTCCAAGTCCGCGATACTCTCCACCACGACGGCCTGTCCGTCTGTCTGGCCGACAAGCCCGTTGACCTCTGCGTGCCCGCGCTTGCCGAAGATTACCACCTGGCCTCCGCAGGATGAGAGCTCAGAATACTTTGCCGCAATCTTCCTCTGCAATGCAAGCACGACCGGACATGTGCAGTCGATAAGGCTCACACCGGACTGCTCGGCGAGCCTGTAAGTGGACGGAGGCTCCCCGTGGGCCCTTATCAGTACCGTAGAGCCCTTGAGAGAGTCCAGATCCTGATAGCCTATGGTCTTCAGGCCAAGACCGGCCAGACGCCGTATCTCGGCATCGTTGTGTACTATGGCGCCGAGCGAATAAAGCGTATCATGCTCCTGTAGATAACGCTCGGCGGCGGATATGGCGCGGCCTACTCCGTTACAGCAGCCAGACGCACTGTCAATCAATACCCGCATAGATGTCTCTGCTTCAATAAGTCCTTAAACCACTGTATCTGATCCTCAATGGACATGTCACTGTTGTCCAGCAGCACCGCATCCCCGGCCATACGCAGAGGGGCCGTCTCCCGATGGGTGTCGATATAGTCCCGCTCGCTCAGATTGCCCAGAATCTCCTCGTATGAGACGCTGTGCCCGCGCGCGCTCATCTCCTCATAACGGCGGCGTGCCCTTACCTCCGGTCTGGCCGTCATGAATATCTTGATCTCCGCATCCGGAAACACGGCAGTGCCGATGTCCCTGCCGTCCATCACCACACCCTTGCCGGAGCCTATCTCCCTGAGCCTTCTGTCCACATACCCTCGGACAAACGGAAGTGCCGCCACATGGCTGACTATCCTTGATATCTCCATAGTCCGTATCTCCTTCTCCACATTCTCCCCGTCCAGCCAAGTCTCGCTCCTGCCTCCTGGCCCGGATGTCCGGAATGAAATATCCACAGGGCCTCCGCCCACAAGCAGCCTCCTGAGCGCGGTCTCGTCCACGGCATTGTCCCCGGACACACAGCCGCCACGCAGGGCCAAGAGAGCCACGGCCCTGTACATGGCCCCGGTATCTATGTACACATAACCCAGTTCCCCGGCAATGGCTTTGGCAAACGTGCTCTTACCCGTGGACGAGTATCCGTCTATGGCTATAATGATGCGTGAAGTCATACTACAAAAATAAATTATTTATCTAAATTTGCAGCAAATTAATTATTCTGGAAAATGAAAAAAATACTGACAGTACTGTTCACGGTCATGACGGCGGTCGCGGCTTCAGCCCAGGGCTCTCCTGGTATGAATATGGAAATCAAACAGTTCCAAGATAAAAAAGTAGACTCTGGCAAAGAATATTACGGAGACATACCGGCACGGATTACAAAAGTGGTCATTTCAGGAGACAACTCCATGACAGACCTACTGTTCAAAAATTCAGTGGAGGAAAGCTGGAACATCTCTCCATACGAGTTCTGCAGCCCGGAGGAGTTCGACCGGATCAAGACCGACACCAATTACTATTTCCTGGTGCGTCTGGACAAGATGCACCGCAAGACGGATGCTCCGGCCATGGAATTCCTATGCTTCCTGAAAGGCAATGAGAAAGCCGGCGACAATCTCTCCGGGATGCCGGAGCTCATAGCCCTGCCCCTGTTCCCCGACAACGATGACAACGACCGCATATTCACATATCTTCCGGCCTACATGAACATCATTCAGACCTATATCCAGAAAATAGTGGACGGCAAGGTCTATCCCTCGAAGCGCGGAGAGATCTATCTGGGCGCCATGAGCAAGTCCAGGAACACAGCCATACTTTTCAACTCAGCGGACATGGCCTATCATGCTCCCATGCAGAAATTCGAGCAGATGTTCAGAGGGAGGGCGAGCACCGTCTCACAGGAGGAGATAGACCTGGCCATGAAAGAAGCGGCTCCGAGGACTCTCGTATCGCTGGTCGTTGCCCCGGGGGCCGACAGCAAGGGCTCGTGGTGCTACAAGATGATTATCAGCGCGGACACCTATGAGCTGTACTACTTCAAGAAACACAAGATATCCCCCAAGAAGGGTCCCGGCTTCCTGAAATCCGACCTCAAGCGGATATCCAGGCTGGTGACTCCGCACTATTCAATCCGGTAGCCACAATGAGATTTGCCTTCAAACGCAGCCTTTCCCCAGTCGCATACTGCGCCCTGCACGTAAAGGCCGGCACAAGATATGAGGATAAGAACCAGGGAGGGCTGGCCCATTTCACCGAGCACCTCCTCTTCAAGGGCACCCAGACCAAGAGCGCAAATACGGTCAACTCCTTCATCGAGCGTCTCGGGGGCGAGTTGAACGCATACACCACCAAGGAGGAGACGGTAATCCACGCGACAGTCCTGAAAGAGGACCTGCGCAAGGCCGTCGGCCTGCTGATGGACATAGCTTTCCGCTGCACCTTCCCGGACAGGGAAATCGAGAAGGAAAGAGGAGTCGTACTGGAGGAGATCAACACCTACAAGGACTCCCCCGCCGAACAGATATACGACGACTTCGAAGAGTATATGTTCGACGGCACGCCCCTGTCCATGCCGGTACTGGGCAAGGCCAGATACCTCAAGAAGATAGACCGCGACACTGTCTCGGAGTATTACCGGAAGATGTTCATACCGGAGAATATGTATTTCACGATAGTGGCCGACATCGAGGAGAGCAGGGCCAGGGACATGGTCTCAAAGGCCCTGGACACATACAGCACCTCCGCGTCAAACGGACTGGAAGACGGGGAGGGCGAAGCCATTGCAGGCTCGGGACAGCTCGGAGGCAATGCTCCGTTTGTAAAGTCCGTCTCCCGTCACAGCCATCAGGCCCATTGCGTCATCGGAGCCAGAGCATACTCGGCATACGACAGGCGCAGGATTCCGCTGAGCCTCCTTGTGAACATACTCGGAGGGCCGATGGCCAATTCACGGCTCAATCTCATTCTCCGGGAAAAATACGGCCTAGTCTACAGTGTGGACGCCTCTTACAGCCTCTACTCCGATGCAGGAGCGGCCGCCATATACTTCGGATGTGAGAAGACCAATGTCCAGAAATGCCTGACGCTCATCGAAAGAGAATTACGTTCCCTGAGAGAAGAGACGCTGTCTCCCAGGGCCCTCAACAGCGCCAAGAAACAGCTGCTGGGGCAGATGGCCATAGCCGCCGACAACGGAGAGGCTCAGGTACTGTCGATGGGCAAGAGCCTGATGACATACGGAAGGGTGATAGGCAACAAGGAGACGGCAGAGCTCATCAGCGGCATCACGGCGGAGGAGATACAGGATACCGCCTCCGAGGTGTTCAAACCCGACAACATGTCCAGACTGCTTTACATCTGATATATGAATCCCGAGAAACTGAAAGAGGCCCTGACATTCATAGAAAGAGAGACCCACCTTAGGACCAAATCCTACCGGATGCTCTCCGATGGAGTGCAGGGAGAGTTCCTCCAGGCCTTCTCCCTTATGGTGAAGCCGGAAGCCGTGCTTGAGATAGGCACCTTTACCGGGTACGCCACCCTGTGTCTGTACAGGGGACTGAGAGAGGACGGCGTACTGGATACGATAGAGATAGACGACGAGCTGACAGATATCTACACAAGGGCTTTCAGCATAGCCGGAGCCGACAGGATACATCCCCATCTCCAGGATGCCTCAACTCTTATCCCCAAACTGGACAGGATGTATGACATAGTCTACATCGATGCGGACAAAAGACTGTACCCGGCCTACTACGACATGGTCTTCGACAAAGTGCGGCCGGGCGGATATATCCTGGCTGACAATGTCCTCTGGAGCGGCAAGACTGCCTCTGACACTCATCCGACAGACAAACAGACCGCGGCCATCATGGAGTTCAACAAAAAAACAGCCTCTGACCCGAGGGTCGAAAGGCTGGTTCTTCCAATCAGGGATGGTTTGGCCCTGATCCACAAAAGGTCGGACAGTTTTTTCCCAGGTCAGTTTTAGTTCGCTGTCGTCTTACTCCTTCACACGCTCACCATAGCTTCTGTCAACAGTGTTGACGCGGATCTTGTCTCCCTGATTGATGAACAGGGGCACCATAATCTCCGCGCCGGTCTCCAAGGTAGCCGCCTTGAGGGCGTTGCTGGAAGCAGTATCGCCTTTTACGGCAGGCTCGGTATATGTGACCTCAAGCTCCACGTATGTGGGAAGCTCGCAAGTAAGACATTTCTCCTCATCGGCCAGGAACATCATCTCGACATACTGTCCCTCCTTCATAAGGTCGGCGTTCTCCACCATCTCCTCGGGAATGCTGACCTGCTCATAGGTCTCGGTATGCATGAAGTTGTAGCCCATATCGTCCTTATACAGATAAGTGTAGGGTCTGCGCTCCACACTGATCGGGTCAATCTTCTCTCCGGCGGTGAAGGTCCTGTCAAGGATCTTGCCGTTCTCCAGGTTGCGTAATTTAGTCTTAACGAAAGCCGGACCCTTACCGGGTTTCACATGCTGAAACCATATAATCGATACGGGTTTTCCCTCATAGTTGAAATAAAGTCCGTTCTTGAAATCTGCAGTTGTTGCCATAAATTCTATAAACTTCTCTTATATATATTGTTTCGCAAATATAATAATTTTTTAATTCTGTTCCGATTTTATTTCTTAATAGTTTCCACCATCTGTTTCAGCACCGTACGCGCACCGAAACGGGCGGCGGCGGTCTCAGACTCTTCCATGCTCTTGAGGAACGCAGGCATGTCTTCCTTTGACAGAGGCTCGGCCGGGGGAGACTCCATCTTCAGCGGGTTGATAGGCGTGCCGTTCTTCCAGATACGGAAATCCAGATGAGGACCGGTGGAATACCCGGTACTGCCCACATAACCGATGACCTGACCCTGCTTTACTCTCTGCCCCACGCTTATGTTCTTTCCATAACGTGACAGATGCAGGTATGCCGACGTATATACTGAATTGTGCTTGATCTTCACCATATTGCCCTCGGCCGTCCTGTATCCTTTGTAGACCACCACCCCGTCTCCGATGCTCATCACCTCGGTTCCCGCCGGAGCCGCGTAGTCTATGCCGGTATGAGGCCTGACCTTTCTGGTTATGGGATGTCTCCTGCTGTATGTAAAGCCGGAGCTGATTCTCGTGTAGCTAAGAGGCGCACGGAGGAAGGCCTTGCGCATACTCTCCCCTTTCTCGTTCCAGTAATAATTGCCGCTGCCGTCATCGAACCAGTAGGACTTGTAGGCCTGATCTCCGTGCGTGAACTCGGCGTACAGGACCCGCTCCACATTCAGGACCTCCCCGTCGCATTCGGACTTCTCGTACACAGCCTTGAATGAGTCGCCCTTCTGAAGCCCGAAGAAGTCGATGCTCCACGCGTATATGTCCGCAAGAGAGACTGCCAGCAGCGCCGGGGCTCCTGCGTCTATTATATCCTGCCACAGGGAGTTCTCTATCTCCACCTCCACATAGTCTATCGTATTGACTATGTCCTTGTCCTCCACCCTGACCGAGAGGGAGTCGCGGAGAGTGAACACCACATAGGAAGCATTGTCCTTCTCATACACGACCTGGGCCAGGGTATCCGGCTCTCCGGGCAGATAGTAGGCATGGTAATGATAACCTACTTTTATCTGACGCATGTCAAAGACCCCTTTGGACAAGGCATCCAGGGCATAGATATCACTCTGGGAAGCCCCCAGCCTGGTCATTAGCGTGAAGAAAAACTCTCCCTTGCGGATATTACCCTCCACCTTACGGTACCTGGAAAGCGGGATGCCGTACTCGTAGACCTCACCCTCAGAGACAGTCTCCGCCCCCTTATCTGCCCGCGCCGCAACGTTCTGTTCCGGGCAAGACGGATCCGCATCCGGAATGGCGGACTCCCTTCCGGACGGGGCCGGAATCAATCTTACAATCCAGACTATGATGAGAATGAGAAGCCCGACGGCCAGAGTGGACAGCACTCCTATCACGACTCCTTTGAAAAGCCTGTCTGTCAGCACTCTTTCTTTTAGTTCCTGAAAATTCATGTTACAAATTTAGAAAAGAATTCCAAATTGTGGAAAAAAATGTAAAAAAGTGGAAGTATATGTAAGATTTTAGTTATTTTTGCAGGAAATAAACCCACAACGCAATGACGAAATTCATCGGAGAATACAAAGCCAGGATTGACGACAAGGGAAGGCTGGTCTTTCCCTCTGCGTTCAAGGCCCTTATGGACTCCGATGAGCCCATGCGTCTCGTTGTAAAAAAGAACCTTTACTCCCCCTGTCTCGACATCTACACCTACCGCGAGTGGGAAAGAGAGTCCGAGGGCATCAAGTCCAGGCTCAATTTCTTCAATCCGGAGCACTCCACTTTCTGGAGAGGATACATGAGCGGAAGGGCCGTTGTCGAGCCGGACGGGAAACTGGGCAGGATATCCATTCCCAGGCAGCTTCTGGACAGCATTGGCGCCGGGAAAGAGGTGATATTCGCCGGCAACGACCACAAAATTGAATTATGGGCCAGGGAGAGGTACGAAAGTTCCCTTATGGACGAGAGTGCGTTTGCCGCCCTGGCCGAAAAGATACTAGGATAATCTGTCAGCCATGTCTGAATCTTACCATACACCAGTCCTGCTTGAGGAAAGCATGGATATGCTCGGGATAAAGCCCTCCGGAGTATATGTGGACGCCACTCTCGGCGGAGGCGGCCACAGCCGCGCCATACTCTCACGACTGGGAGAATGCGGCAGACTGATTGTATTCGACCAGGATCCGGAAGCCGTGGCAAATGCCCCGCAGGATGAAAGAGTAACGGCTGTGCGGGCCAACTTCCGGTTCATTCACAACTATGTCAGATATATGGGCTATGACGGGGTAGACGGCATCCTGGCCGACCTCGGAGTCTCCTCCCATCAGTTCGACACTCCGGAAAGAGGATTCTCATTCCGGTTCGACGCTGACCTGGACATGAGGATGAACACCTCCTCCGGACAGAATGCGGCGGACATACTCAACAGCTACGACGAGGAGTCCCTCGCCGGCATCCTCCGCCTGTACGGAGAAGTGGAAGGCAGCCGGAAAGCAGCCTCCCTTATCTGCTCCGCAAGGTCCGTCAAACCGATAAAGACCACAACCGACCTGAACAATGCGCTGAAGAGCATCCTGCCCGCCGCCGCACCGCACAAGTTCCTGGCCAAAGTATACCAGGCCCTGCGGATCGAGGTCAACGGCGAGATGAAATGCCTGGAGCGTCTTCTGACCGGTATCGGCAAGTCCCTCAGACCGGGGGGCACGGCCGTAATCATAACATATCACTCCCTCGAAGACCGCATGGTCAAGAATTTTTTCAAGACCGGGAATGTAGAGGGAAAAGACACCACCGACCTGTACGGCCGCAAAGACTGTCCCTTCGATGTCATTACCAGAAAGCCCGTCCTCCCCGGGGAAAACGAGATAATGCGCAACACAAGGGCCAGAAGCGCGAAACTGAGGGCCGCACGGAAAAAAGCCGTATGAAAAAGGAGATTCTGGAAAACGTACTGGGAGGACAGGTACTGGCCAGGCGCGGCCTGACAAAGAATTGGAAATTCATCATCTACATATTCATCCTGGTGCTTGTCTACATCAGCATCCATTTCTGGACACGCAACACCATGCAGAGAATCGCCCGCAATGAGGAGACCCTGCGCAACCTCCGCTCGGAGTATATGGGCAAATATACCCGGCTGCTGTACACCGGCAAAAGAGGTGAGATAGAACAACTGCTCGAGGAGAACGGCCTGGAGCTCCTGCCTCCGGACACGCCGCCTACGAGAATCAACCTTAAGGAGGACTGACGCATGGCCAAGACAAGCACATTCACCAGATTTATCTATGTATACCTGCTCTTCCTTCTGGCCGGACTTGGAGCGATAGTCCGCATCATCCTCGTCCAGGTCAACAAGGACAGGGTCACGCTGGACGACATCTATAAAGAGCAGGTACTGGAGCCGTCCAGAGGCAGCATCCTATCCTATGACGGACGCCCGCTGGCGGTATCCATTCCGGTCTACGACCTGCACTGGGACTCCAAAGCCATGCCTGACAGCGTCCTGATGCCCAAGATAGACTCCCTGTCCCGCCGCCTGTCGGACATGTTCCGGGACAAGTCGGCACGGGCCTACAAGAATGAGCTGCTCAGCGCAAGGAAGGCCGGCAAGAGATACCTTAAAATAGGGGACCGTAAAGTGGACTTCGGAGAGCTGACTGAGATCAGACAGTTCCCGGTATTCAGGCTGGGACAGTTCAAGGGAGGGCTCATAGTCGACACTGACAGCGAGAGAGTCAATCCCTACGGAAAGCTGGCCAACCGTACCATAGGATATCTTAACGCTGACGGAGGCGGAACGGGAATCGAGTACACCTACGACTACAAGCTGCGCGGCGAGAAGGGCGTACAGACTATACACCGCACCCTCGGAGACCAGTGGATACCGGTGAACGGAGCCTCTGTCGTACCGGCTGTTGACGGATACGATATCAGAACGACGATAGACGTACGCATACAGGAGGCCGCCGAGACCGAGCTGAGGGAGCAGCTGGCCATGAGCGATGTCTTTGAAGGAGGTACGGCAGTCATAATGGATGTCAAGACCGGAGCCATAAGGGGCATTGCCAACATGTTCAAGAAAAGTGACGGAACCTTCGACGAGTCCTACAACTACGCCATCGCCCACGCGACCGAGCCTGGCTCTACTCTCAAGCTGGCCGCCCTGATGGCCATGATCGAGGACGGATGCATCACCCTGGACACCGAAGTCGACGGAGGCGACGGCAGGTGGCGTTACGCCGGACACTGGATTACCGACACGCACAGGGGCGGATACGGCAAGATGACGGCCCTGGAGGCATTCGAGAAATCGTCCAACATCGCTTTCGCCAAGATGATCACCGAGGCCTACGGCGACGATCCTGCCACCTACGTGTCCCGTCTGCACAACATGAAGCTGGTCGAGAAACTCAATCTCGATATCGGCGGAGAAGGGTACGCCTACATAACCAGTCCCGACGACCCGCAGTGGTCCGGCTCCACCCTGGCCAGTCTGGGATACGGATACGCCCTGACTGTCACGCCCATGCACATCCTGACATTCTACAACGCCGTGGCCAACGGCGGCAAGATGATGAGGCCCTACTTCATTGAGGACTTCGAGAAGGACGGTATCGTGGAAGAAAGCTCAGGTCCGACAGTCGTAAGCGGCTCCATCTGCTCAAAGAGCACTCTCAAAGCCGTCAGAAAGGCCCTCAGGGGCGTGGTTGAGGAAGGTACCGCCAAAATATGCAATGACGAAAGATACGCCATAGCCGGAAAGACAGGTACGGCCAGAGTAGCCATAAACGGCAGATACGAGGACAGTGAGGGCTATCGCAGGCATCAGGCGTCGTTCGCCGGATATTTTCCGGCCGATGACCCGAAATACTCCTGCATCGTAGTGCTGTACACCGGCAAGACGAAGGGCAACTTCTACGGAGCGACCTGGGCGGCACCTGTATTCAAACGCATAGCGGACAAGATATACGCCTCGCATCCTGAATGGAACCGGCCGCTCAGCTCCGCCGGCAAGACCCCTCCGGACAATCCCAGGCTAGCCTCCGGCCTGGCCGGCCAGAAAGGGATGCCGATAGACTATATGCCCATGCGCACAAGGCCGGTGGAAGACGGTTGGATACACGTAGACCTGGACAAGAGTTCTGGCGAGCAGTCCATCAGCGGTCTAGCCATAGAGCAGGGCATCGTCCCCGACGTGGAGGGCATGGGGATTAAGGACGCCGTATACCTTCTGGAGAACGAAGGCTATAAGGTCGTGTTCCATGGGTCAGGCAGGGTCTCGTCACAGACTCCTGCGGCAGGAGACCCGCTGGAAAAGGGAAAGCAGATTACACTCAATTTGAAATAATACAAGGTATGAGGCTTGACAACATATTAAAAGGTATAGAGGTGCTGGAAACGACCGGCTGCCATGACAAGGATATCACAGACGTGACCTCCGACTCAAGACAATGCTCTGCAGGCAGTCTGTTCATCGCCATAGACGGATTCGACAGTGACGGACACTCATATATCCGGAATGCGGCTGAGGCCGGAGCCCGCACCGTGGTCTACAGCAAGCCGGAGGCCGCTGCTGAGATTGCTTCCCTCAGGCTCACAGGTATCCGGGTCGCGGATTCCAGAGCGGCTGCGGCCGACATCGCCGGCAATTTCTTCGGACACCCGAGCCGTCAGCTGAGCCTGGTCGGAGTCACCGGCACGAACGGCAAGACCACCATAGCCACCCTGCTCTACCGCCTGTTCTCAGGGATGGGCTATTGCTGCGGCCTGCTGTCCACCATAGCCAATTACGTCTGCGGGGAGCGTTTCGAGACCACCAACACCACCCAGGACCCGATAACCGTCAACCGGCTGCTGCGCATGATGGTCGACCGCGGCTGTGAATACGGATTCATGGAAGTAAGCTCACACGCCCTGCACCAGGGCCGCGTAAGGGGTCTGCACTTCAGGGGCGCGGTATTCACCAACATCACCCACGACCATCTGGACTACCACAAGACCTTCAGCGAGTACATCCGCTGCAAGAAACTCCTGTTCGACTCCCTGGACAAGGACGCATTTGCCCTGATCAACTCCGATGACCGCAACGCCTCCATCATGGTCCAGAACACCACAGCCAGGGTCTACCGCTACTCCGAGGGCAGCATGGCCGAGTTCAAGGTCCGTATAGTGGAGCGCAGTCTGGAAGGGTACCTGCTGAACATCAACGGAACGGAAGTCTGGACACGGTTTATAGGGGACTACAACGCGCACAATATCTGCGCAGTGTACGGTACCGCCCTGCTGCTTGGCGCCGACAGGGAGGAGACTCTTAGAAGTATCAGCGCGATGGGACCGGTACCCGGCAGGATGGAATACTTCAAAGGACAGAGGGGGATAACGGCAGTCGTAGACTACGCCCATACTCCTGACGCGCTGGAGAACGTGCTCAGGACACTCCGGGAGATCAGCGGCGGAGCTCCGGTCATTGCCGTATTCGGCTGCGGAGGCAACCGGGACCGTACCAAAAGACCGGAGATGGCCGCCATCGGAGCCCGCTACGCGGACCGGCTGGTCATCACCTCCGACAACCCCCGTTTCGAGAAGCCGGAGGACATCATCGGGGACATGAAGGAAGGACTGGACGCGGAGGGCATGGCAAAGTCCATATTCATCACTGACCGCCGGGAAGCCATCCGCACGGCCATAATGACCGCTCCGGACGGAGCCATAGTACTCGTAGCCGGCAAAGGGCACGAGGACTATCAGATAGTAAACGGCGTGAAATCGCATTTTGACGACAAGGAGGTCATAAAAGAAGTGCTATGATATACCATCTGTTCGAACATTTTCAGTATCTGGACTTCCCCGGCTCGGGAATCATGCAGTACATCTCAGTGCGCTCCATCCTGGCGAGCATCACTGCGATTGTGCTGATTCTCTGTTTCGGAAAGAAGTTCATAAAATACATGCAGCGCAAGCAGCTCGGAGAGGAGATCCGCGACCTGGGTCTGGAAGGGCAGCTGGCCAAGAAAGGCACTCCCACGATGGGCGGGGTACTCATCCTCGGTGCGATACTCATCGCGGTGCTGCTGTTCGGAGACCTGACCAACATGTATATCCAACTGCTGCTGATCACTCTGGTATGGCTGGGCTGTCTCGGCTTCGCGGACGACTACATCAAGGTCTTCCGCAAGAACAAGGAGGGAATGCCCGGCAAATACAAGATCGTGGGACAGGTCATCCTGGGACTCGCGGTGGGCATCACGATATGCGTACACGAGGACACCATAAGCACCCTGACCACCATACCGTTCGTAAAGGACAACGAGTTTGACTACGCCTGGCTGGCCCTCGGCAGCGGCAAGACCAAGGAACTGCTTCAGGTCGTAATCTATATACTGGTCATCATCTTTATCATCACGGCCACCTCCAACGGCACCAATCTGACCGACGGCATGGACGGACTCGCCGCCGGTGTAACGGCCATCGTCGGAGCCGTCCTGGGCATCCTGGCGTACTTCTCCGGAAATGTCATCTACGCAGATTACCTCAACATCATGTACATCCCGGACTCAGGCGAGATCGTGGTATATATGTCGGCCCTGATCGGAGCCCTGCTGGGATTCCTGTGGTATAACTCCTACCCTGCCCAGGTGTTCATGGGAGACACCGGCAGTCTTGCACTGGGAGGCATCATCGGAGTGACTGCGGTCCTTATCCGCAAGGAGCTGCTGCTGCCCATACTCTGCGGCATATTCCTGGCCGAGTCCCTCTCGGTCATCATCCAGAGACTGTATTTCAAGTATACAAAGAAAAAATACGGCGAGGGCCGCAGAGTGTTCAAGATGTCCCCGCTGCACCACCACTTCCAGAAGGAAGGAGTACCCGCCCTGATCAAAAAGCCGGTCAGGGCCATACCTGAGGCCAAGATCGTCATGCGGTTCTGGCTTATCAGCGTCATACTTGCGATTTTGACAATTATCACACTGAAAATAAGATAATCATGAAACGGATTGTAGCACTTGGAGGCGGTGAGAGCGGCGTAGGAGCCGCCGTCCTCGCAAAAGTAAAGGGTCTGGACGTCTTTCTGTCCGACAACAGCTCCATATCGCCGGAGGCTAAGGCTACTCTCGACAAGTACGGCATAGCCTACGAGGAAGGGGGGCACAGCAGGGAGAAGATTCTCAACGCGGATGAGATAGTAAAAAGTCCCGGTATCCCGGACAGCGCGCCCATAGTCAGCGAGGCCATAAGGGCGGGCATACCCGTGATATCGGAGATAGAGTTCGCCGGCAGATACGACAGAGCCAAGAAAATCTGCGTCACCGGCAGCAACGGCAAGACCACGACCACCTCTCTCATCTACTACATGCTGCGCAACGCTGGTCTCAACGTCGGACTCGGCGGCAACATCGGCAAGAGCTACGCCTACCAGGTGGCGACCGAGGACTTTGACATTTACGTTCTGGAGCTCAGCAGCTTCCAGCTTGACGGCATGTATGACTTCAAGGCCGACATAGCCATCATCCTCAACATCACCCCGGACCATCTGGACCGCTACGACCACAAGATGCAGAACTATGTACGGGCAAAGTTCCGCATCACCCGCAATATGTCGGAACAGGACTGCTTCATCTTCTGCGACGATGACAGCATAACTGTCGGCCACATCAACGAGATAGTACTAAGGGCCAAGATGCTTCCCTTCTCCGAAAGACACGAGGTAAGCGAAGGAGCCTTTGCCGATGATGACAAGATAACCCTCCGCTACGAGGGCGAGGAGTGGAGCTTGCCAACGGAAGAGCTTTCGCTCAAGGGCAAGCACAACATCTACAACTCCATGGCCGCAGCCATAGCCGGTAAGATCATGAACATCACCAACGATGTCATACGTCGAAGCCTGGCCACGTTCAAGAACATCGAGCACCGCCTGGAAAACGTGATGAGCGTGGGCGGAGTGCTCTACATCAACGATTCGAAGGCCACCAATGTCAATTCCACCTGGTACGCCCTGGAATGCATGGACCGGCCGGTGGTCTGGATTGCCGGAGGCACAGACAAGGGCAACGACTACTCGGAGATAGCCGATCTGGTCAAGGCAAAGGTGAAAGCCCTGGTCTGCCTCGGAAAGGACAACCGGAAACTGCACGAGTCATTCAGCGACATACTAAACACCATTGAGGATGCGTCTTCGGCAAAAGAGGCCGTGGACAAAGCCAGCAGACTGGCTCAGGACGGAGACGTGGTGCTGCTGTCCCCATGCTGCGCCAGCTTCGACCTCTTCAAGAACTACGAGGACAGGGGACGCCAGTTCAAACAAGCAGTAAGGGAACTGTAATATGAGTTCAGTACTGGAGAATAGAATCAGCAACTTAAAAGGCGACAGGGCCATCTGGGTGATCTTTCTCTTCTTCGCGATGATCTCCCTGGCCGTGGTTTACTCCGCCTCCAGTGCTCTGGCGTACCGCGGTGACACCACGCCGTTCAGCATAATGCTGAGACAGGCCGGATATTTTCTCGCCGGATTCCTGATGGTGCTGCTATGCTACAAGATACCGCTGAGACTTTACCGCCGGGGCTCTTACTGGCTGATGCTGATCGCCATCATCCTGCTGGCGATACCCGTAATAACCCACCAGCTGAGGACGATAACAATCGCAGGCATAAGCATACAGCCCTCCGAGATAGCCAAGATAGCCATCGTCCTGTACCTGGCCAGGGTGATTGAGGTCTCCAAGTTCGACACATTCAAGGAATACGCATTGAAGATACTGCTGCCTCTGGGTATCGCCTGCCTGCTCTGCCTGCTGGGCAGCGTGTCAGCCACGCTTATCATCTGCTTCGTATCTTTCATCATCCTCATCTGCTCCAAGATACCCAAGAAGTTCGTACTGTGGACCATTCCCATAGTGATAGGAGCCGTAAGTCTGGTATTCGTAATTCACACATTCACAGGCATATTCTCCCGAATAGACACATTCACCGCCAGGGTAGAGAGACATTTCAGCGGTGATGAGGAAGAAATGAGCGCGGCTGAGCTGCAGGAGCTCGAGGACAAGCAGTTCCAGGAGAGACAGGCCAGGGAAGCCATCCAGCTCGGAGGCATACTGGGCCGCGGTCCCGGCAACAGCATAAAGCGCGACATCCTGCCCAACGCATACGACGACTACATCTACTCTATCATAGTGGAGGAATACGGACTGATAGGAGGGGCCCTAGTAATATTCCTGTATCTGTGGTTCTTCTACCGCTGTCTCAGGATCGCGGCGTCCTGCAGGAAAGACTTCTCGCTCATCACAGTCCTGGGGCTGTCCACGCTGATAACGCTCCAGGCCTTCCTGCACATCTTCGTCAACACGGGCATCATCCCGGTCACTGGCCAGACCCTGCCGATGATCAGCCGCGGAGGCTCGTCGCTCATCATCATGAGCAGCGCGTTCGGCATCATCCTGTCAGTCAACAGGACTATAGTTATCAAAGACATGAAACTCAAAGCACAGAAGGAGGCACAGTCATGCAGCACAGAATCATAATCAGCGGAGGGGGTACGGGAGGACATATCTACCCCGCCCTCTCAATAGCCGGAGCCCTCAGGAAAATAGAGCCGGATATCGAGATACTGTTTGTCGGAGCGGAAGGGAAAATGGAGATGGAGAAAGTCCCGCTGCCGGTTACAGGATAATAGGCCTGCCGGTGGCCGGACTGCAGAGAAGACTGACGGCCGCCAATCTGTCCGTGCCGTTCAAGGTACTCAAAAGCATCCGCAGGGCCGGCAGAATCATAAAGGAGTTCCGCCCGGACGTAGTGGTGGGGGTCGGAGGATATGCCAGCGCGCCCATGCTCTGGAGGGCGGAGATGAAAGGCATCCCCACCCTCATACAGGAGCAGAACTCATTCGCCGGGCTGACCAACAAGATCCTGGGGAAAAGAGCCCGGAGGATATGCGTGGCCTACAGCGGCATGGAGCGTTTTTTTCCCGCTGACCGCATCATCATGACCGGAAATCCCATCCGGGACAACATGCATCCCTGTACGGACGAGGAGAGACGGGCTGGGCAGGAGGTGTTCTCCCTGGATCCGTCCCTGCCCACAGTCCTGATAGTGGGCGGCAGCGGAGGCTGCGGCACATTCAATTCCGTCATGAAGGCTGCCTGCAGGGAGAACGGAGGCAGGTTCCCGTACCAGATAATCTGGCAGAGCGGCAAGGGATATGCGGCATCCGTCTCGGAACTGTTCGGTTCCTTGGAAGGCACTGTCGAGAAAGACGGACTCAGGATATGCGGCAACGTCCGCAACTGCGACTTCATATCCCGGATGGACCTGGCTTTCGCCGCCGCCGACATCGTAGTGTCCAGAGCCGGGGCGGGCACTATATCGGAACTGTGCGCCGTCGGCAAGGCCACGATATTCGTTCCGTCACCAAACGTCACAGAGGACCATCAGACCCACAACGCCATGGCGCTGGTGGACCAGGACGCCGCATCCCTGGTCTGCGACGACAGGGCTGCGACCGACCTGCTTCCCGCCATAGAGGAGCTTCTGGCCGACAGGCAAAGGATAGCGGAGCTTGAGAGAAACATCCTCAGGCTGGCCAGGCCGGACGCGGCTGCGGTCATAGCCGGAGAAGTACTGGCACTGATAAAATAACATGGACATGAGCAGATACAGTCACGTATATTTCATAGGCATCGGAGGCATCGGCATGAGCGCGATAGCCCGGTACTGCCGTCATGCCGGGCTCAATGTGTCCGGATACGACAGGACACCGTCTCCTGTGACCGAGGCCCTGGAGAAAGAGGGCATCCCGGTGCATTTTGACAGCAATGTATCCCTGATACCGCCTGCACCGGAGGAGACTCTGGTCATCTACACACCGGCCGTGCCTTCCGACATGGCTGAGATGGTCTACGTCCGGGCACACGGCTACCGCATAGTAAAACGGGCAGAGGCCCTCGGAGAGATAACCTCGGGCAAGCGGTGTCTGGCTGTCTCCGGTACTCACGGCAAGACGACCACCAGCACCATGCTGGCCCACATCCTCACCGAGTCGGGCGAAGGCTGCACGGCGTTTCTGGGCGGCATCTCCAAGAACTACGGCACCAACCTTCTGCTGAGTGACAACGATGTCATCGTAGCCGAGGCCGATGAATTCGACCGCTCGTTCCTGCACCTGCATCCTGAAGCTGCCGTGGTCACATCCATGGACGCCGACCATCTGGACATCTACTCCGACATCGATGACCTGCGGCGCACCTTCGTCAAGTTCGGACTTCAGACCGGAAAATCCCTGGTGATTAAAAAGGGGCTTGAGGAACGGTTCCGTTCGGCAGGAGCACGCGCGGAGATCCTGACATACGGAAAAGACGGCGACTTCTACGCCTCGGATATCGTATCGGACGGCACGGGACGCATGTTCTTCACCCTCAACACCCCGTCAGGAGCCTTCAGGGACTTCCATGCCGGAGTGCCCGGACTGGTCTACATCGAGAACGCCACAGCCGCGGCCGCGATGGCCATGCTGCACGGAGTGCCCGTGGAAAGCATACGCAAAGCCATCTCCACATTCAGCGGAGTTGTGCGGCGTTTCGACATAAGGCTCAACATTCCGGGCCATACCTACATAGACGACTACGCCCATCATCCAGCCGAGCTGGCGGCCACCATAACCTCCATCCGGCAGATATGGCCGGGACGGAGAATCTGCGGCATCTTCCAGCCCCACCTGTACTCGCGGACAAAGGATTTCTACCCTGAGTTCGCCGCCAGCCTGAGCCTGCTGGACTCCGTGATACTGCTGCCCATATATCCCGCCCGCGAGGAGCCCATAACCGGAGTGTCATCTGAGATGATACTGGACAGGATAACCCTGCAGGACAAGAGGATAATAGAAAAACAGGACCTGCTCGCCGAAATCAGCAATCATGACTTCGACATCCTAGTGACTTTCGGTGCGGGAGACATTGACCGATTTGCAAAGCCCATTGAGAGCCTACTGAAAGAGAAATATGCTTAAGAAAGTCGTCACATACATCCTGCTGGGCATCGCAGTACTGATATTCTGCGGATACTTCGCGGCCGCGTCCATCCTTGCACGGAAAGGCAGCAGGGAAATCCTGTGCACTGACGTATCGGTGAGAATTCTGGACAGTGCCGTCAACCGTTTCGTATCCCCTGACGACATAAAGGATATCCTGACCTCGTCAGCCACCAGCCCCCTGGGCCGTTCCAGAAATGAAATCAACCTGCACGACATAGAGACCCTGCTCAACAGCCGGAGCGCAATCAGCAAAAGCGACGCTTCCCTGGCCAACGACGGCATACTGGACATCAGCATCACCCAGAGACGGCCCGTCATCCGCATACAGACCGGCAGCGGAGCCTTCTACATCGACGACACCGGATATATCTTCCCGTGGGTCAGCACATTCACCTCATACGTACCCATTGTCTCCGGACATATCCCGGTACGTCTTGAGGAAGGCTACAGGGGAGTGCCTGAAGAGACAGACCGGAAGTGGGTCGGACAGATTATCAGCCTGGCCCAATGGCTGGACCGCCATCCGATGTGGGAATCCCTGATACAGCAGATCTACGTGGAGGACAACGGAGACATAGTCTTCTACACATCGGTAGGCGACCAGAAGATAATTTTCGGTGCGATTGAGGATATTGATTATAAATTTGCAAAACTGAATGCGTACTACAAACAGATTGTACCCGCATACGGATGGGAGAAGTACTCCACGGTCAATCTGAAATTTTCAGATCAGATAGTATGCACCGAGCGCAATAAAAAGGACATCATAAAAAGTACGTCAATATGAGAAACAGATACATAACAGCCGTAGATATAGGCACGTCCAAGGTGGCGGCCATAGTGGGAGAAAAGACATCCGCCGGCATAAGGATTGTGGGCTACAGCGAGGTCCCCTCCGACGGTGTGGTCCGCGGAGAGATTCTCAAGAGCCAGAAGGCGGCCAACGCAGTCTCCGCAGCCCTGCATAACGTCAGAGAGCAGCTGCAGTCCGTCCCCGAGGCGGAGAGCTACCGCATCAGAAAAGTTTACACCAACATCTCAGGGCAGAACATCAGATGCGTCTCCGACACTGTCCACAGAGAACGTCAGGACCCTGAGAGAAGCATCTCCAGAGAGGAGATTGACTCCATGCTCAACGAGATGTACATGAGGAAGGTGGAGCCGTCCGAGCAAGTACTGTATGTAGCTCCCCAGTGCTACAACGTGGACGAGCACATGGGCGAGACTGACCCGGAGGACATGGACGGCCAGGAGATAGACGGGGAATACAAGGTCTTCATAGGCAGGGCCGCAGCTGTAAACCACTGCAAATCCGCCTTTGACCGGCTGGATATTGAGACCAGGGCACAGATCCTGACTCCTATCGCATCCGGAGCCGCCCTGCTCACCGAGGACGAGAAAGAGCTGGGCTCTGTCCTTGTAGACATCGGAGCCGGCACTACAGGAGTGCTGGTCTATCAGGCCGACATCCTGCGCTATGCCGCTGTAATCCCGTTCGGAGGAGACTCTGTCACCGAGGATATCAGCCAGACGTGCAGCATCTCCAGAAAGAACGCCGAGCAGCTGAAGATACAGAAGGGCACGTGTATCAGCGAGTTCGCAAAGGACACCGTACTCACCATAAAGGAAAGCGGCGTAACAGTGAAAGGCATTCCGTCGAAGCAGCTGAGCTCCGCCATAGAGGCGCGCGTCTGCGAGATTTTGGCCACGGTAAGGCACATCATAGAGATATCCGGATTCAAGAACAAGCTGCGCAGCAGGGCTGTAATCACCGGCGGTTCCACCAACCTCCCGCTGATCCAGCTCCTGGCGAAAAACATTCTTGGGATGGATGTCCGCATAGGATACCCCGACAGCAGTGTGATTACCGGGAACTCCGTAGAACAGGTGTTCAGACCCCAGGCATCCACCGCCGTAGGCCTGATAATCGAGGGATTTCGGCTGGAGGAGCAATCCGGAGATGACGACAGCTATGATGATGCTCCTGAAGCATCCGGGACATGGAGCGAGGCTTCCGGAGAACTGTTCCCTGAGCAGAACGGGGCAACCGGCTCAGGCACTGCGACAGGCAACGACGCCAGGCAGCCGTCCCGGCCCGGGCAGAAAGAGAAGAAGAAAACCAAGAATCCATGGGAATCCTTCAAAAGCCTGTTTGACGGCACGGATGCGGACGATGAAGCATAACATTTCTAAAAGTAAAAGACATGAACGATTATATATTGCCTGACGGCATCACTGAGAACAAGGCCATTATCAAAATCATAGGCGTGGGCGGAGGAGGCTGCAACGCGGCCACCCGCCTGTACGGCGAGGGCCTGGAGAACGTGGAATTCATGGTATGCAACACGGACAAGGCCGCCCTGGACCTGTCTCCAATACCGGAGAAAATAGTGCTCGGCACCAATCTGACCAGGGGCGGTGGAGCCGGAATGGACCCCAAGGTAGGACGGGAAGCCGCTCTCGAGTCCATCGATGAGCTCAAAAAATCCCTCGGTCCGAACATTCAGGTGGTATTCATTACTGCCGGAATGGGCGGCGGCACCGGTACGGGCGCGGCACCGGTAATCGCCCAGCTGGCCCACGAGGCCGGAATACTCACCATCGCCGTCCTCACCTACCCCGAGGACAGTCAGATAGGATTCTCCCAGAAAGCCTACGAGGGCATCGAGGAGATACGCAACTACACCGACTCCATCATCATCGTGGACAACCAGAAGATGTACGACTTTTACGGGGACATGGAAGTGACATCAGCCTTTGAGAAAGCCGACAACGTGCTGGACGCGGCGGTACGCGGCATCTACGAGATCATCACCAAGCCCGGATACAAGAACGTGGACCTGCAGGACGTGAAGACAGTGATGCGCAACAGCGGCATGGCCCTGGTAGGCACGGGCATCGCAGACGGAGAGGACAGGGCCTTCAAGGCAGTGGAAAGCGCATTCACCTCACCTCTTCTGAAGGACTTCGACGTGGAAACGGCAAGGAACCTTATCGTCAACATTACCTACAGCCGCACCAATCCTCTGAAGATGCAGGAGCTGAACGACATCAACGACTACATCACCAAGCGGATAGGCAAGAGCCTGAAGACCAAGAAAGACGGTCTGGACATCGATGACAGCCACCTGGCGGACGGTTCGATAAGCGTGACCGTACTGGCCACCGGTATCAAGGTCAACAACACACCTCCACCGACCACACCGCTAGGTGACGATGAGGATACGGTCGAACTGAACGGCAAGACCGACAACGGTACCATAACCCTGTCCGCCGGAAGCACGGACACTCTGGACGAGACGCTCAGAGAACTGGACACCGAGCATATCTTCTACTATGAGCCCGACTGCAATGTATCGGACCTCATGAGCGAGACTGCCCTCGCCCGCAGGGAAAGACTGCGCAGGCAGAGCTAATCGACTATCAGCATCGCGTCTCCGTACATGCCGAAACGGTAACCTTCTCTCAATGCCGTCCTGTAGGCGTTCATGACATTGTCATAGCCGCCGAACGAGGCGGCAGACATGAGCATGGTGGAGTTGGGAAGATGGAAGTTGGTGACTATAGCGTCAGGTATGGAGAACTGGTACGGCGGGAAGATAAACTTGTTGGTCCAGCCGTCAAACGGCTTCAACTGCCTGGTGGTAGTCACCGGTGTCTCTATCGCCCTTACAACGGTGGCTCCAACCGCCAGGACCTTGTGACCGGTATTCCTGGCCTGATTGACAGCCTCGGCTGTCTCCTCGGGGATTATCACCCGCTCCGAGTCTATCTTATGCTTGGACAGATCCTCCACATCCACATTGCGGAAATGCCCCAGCCCCATGTGCAGTGTTATGAACCTGGCGTCTATGCCCTTTATCTCCATGCGCTTGAAGACCTCGCGGCTGAAATGCAGGCCAGCCGCCGGAGATGCCACCGCTCCCTCGTGGGCCGCGTAGATGGTCTGGAAACGCTCCACGTCGAAAGGCTCCGAATAGATATACGGGCCTGTAGGCTTTACCGGAGGCAGACCGTCTCTCTCTCTCTGCGCCTGACGGGCCACGAAAACATATTCCGGCACAGGTATCTCGCCCATCGAGTACAGAGTGCTCTTGAACTCGTCATAAGGTCCGTCAAAAAGGAAACGCAGGGTACGTCCCCTTGATGTGGTATTGTCTATGACCTCGGCCACCAGCGAGTCATTCTCCCCGAAGTAGAGCTTGTTGCCTATCCTTATCTTCCTGGCCGGATCGACCAGTACGTCCCACAGACGCTGGTCTTTATTCAGTTCCCTGAGCAGGAAGACCACAATCTCGGCTCCTGTTTTCTCCTTGTTGCCCTTCAGCCTTGCCGGGAACACCTTGGTGTCATTGAACACGAAGACATCCCCTTCATCAAAGTAATTTATGATATCCTTGAATATCCTATGCTCTATGTCCCCTGTCGAACGGTGCAGGACCAGCATTCTGGACTCATCCCTGTACTCGGCGGGATAAGGCGCTATATTCTTCCTGTAGTCCAGGTCAAAACTAAATTGTGAGAGTTTCATATATTTTATATACGGACTTTCTAGTAAAAAGTTTCAAAATCACTTATTGAAAGTGCATTTTCAAGACTGAAACCGCCGGAAGCCGTCCTGACCAGACCGGAAAGATGCGCTCCGCTGCCCAAAGCCGCTCCCAGATCCCTGGCAAAAGCCCGGATATATGTTCCCTTGCTGCACTGAATCTCCACTTTGAGCACAGGAGGCTCATAGGAAAGCACCCTCGTGCCGTATATGACTATAGGTGACGCCTTCAGTTCCACCTCCTCACCCTGACGGACCCTCTCATATGCCCTGACCCCGTCCACATACTTGGCCGAATACACCGGAGGCATCTGCATCTGTTCCCCCTGCATACTTTCCAGGACACGCTCTATCATCTCCGGCGCTATATGCTCATACGGATACACGGCATCCACTTCCTTCTCCTTGTCAAAAGACGGCGTTGTCGCCCCGAAAGTAACATCAGCCACATACTCCTTACGCTCAGCCTGAAGTGCCTCAGCCACCTTGGTGGCCTTGCCGACACAGACCAGAAGCACTCCGGTAGCCAGCGGGTCCAGCGTCCCCGCATGCCCCACCTTCACATTCCTGAGTCCGTAGCGTTTCTGCAGTCCGAACTTTATCTTACGCACAGCATCAGCCGACGTCCAGCCGTAGGGCTTGTCTATCACGGCCACATAGCCGTCCGGATACAGTTCCGGAGCCAGGGAAGCGCTGGCCGGCGTCCTCCTGTCTATAACCGAATACGCCCCCATCCGCTACTGCCGCACTGATGAACCGCAAGGTATCTTATTGACCCTCCTGAGATGTCTTCCTCCCTCAAACGAACTTTCCAGAAACTTCTCTACAATCCTCTTTGCCAGTTCCACGGATATGAAACGGGCGGGAAGCGAGAGGACATTGGCGTCGTTGTGCTGACGGGCCAGGGCCGCCAGTTCCTCATTCCAGCAGAGAGCCGCCCTGACGCCCTGGTGCTTGTTAAGCGTCATACTGATTCCGTTCCCGGAGCCGCACAGGGCAATCCCCTGCGACACCTCGCCCCTCTCGATACTCTCGGCCAGAGGGTGCGCCACATCCGGATAATCCATACTTTCAGGCGAATGTGTTCCGAAGTCCTTGACCTCATAACCTTTCTCTTTCAAAAATCTCTTAAGCTCCTCCTTCATCTCGAAGCCCGCATGATCCGATGCTATTCCCAACATAATGACAGTGAATTAAAATAACCGCCAAAATTAGGAAAAATGAGTATATTTGCAGATAAAATTTCAAGAAAATGAGAAAAGGCAGGATACTAGTCACTGGGGCAGCCGGATACATAGGCTCCCACACAGCCGTAGAGCTTATAAACGCAGGATACGATGTCATCGGCGTCGACAACTTCTCCAACTCATCTCCCGACATGCTGAAAGGCATAGAGCAGATCACCGGCAGACCGCTTCCGTTCATGGAACTGGACTGCAGCGATAAAGAACAGTTCGCCAAAGTATTTGAAAAATACCCGGACATCGCCGCGTCCATACATTTCGCCGCATGCAAGGCTGTAGGAGAAAGTGTTCACCAGCCTCTCAAATACTTTGAGAACAACCTCCGCTCCCTCCTCAACCTCATAGAGCTGTCCATGCGGGACGGCAAGGACAGAGGAATAGTATTCTCATCATCCTGCACGGTATACGGCGAGCCGGATCCTGAGAACCTGCCTATAAGCGAGAGCGCTCCCGTAAAGCCTGCCACATCGCCATACGGCCGCACAAAACAGATGAGCGAGGAGATTCTCCGCGACTGCGTCACTGCCTACCCTTCCCTTAAAGTCATCGCCCTCCGGTATTTCAACCCCATCGGAGCCCACCCATCCGCCCTCATCGGCGAGATGCCTCTCGGCGTACCGCAGAATCTGGTTCCCTACATCACCCAGACCGCAGCCGGCATCCGCGAGGAGCTCAAGATATTCGGGAACGACTACCCCACCCCCGACGGCACCTGCATCCGCGACTACATCTACGTCTGCGACCTTGCGAAAGCACACGTGGCAGCCGTAGACAGGATACTGCAGGTAAAGGACTCAGACAGATACGAGATATTCAACCTGGGCACCGGCACCGGACTCTCTGTTCTGGAGCTGGTCAATCATTTCATCCAGGCCACCGGAGTCAACCTGCCATACAGCTACGCTCCCCGCAGAGCCGGAGACATAGTGAAAGTGTGGGCCGATCCCGGAAAGGCCAACAAGGTACTGGGATGGAAAGCAGACACACCTATAGATGACGTGCTGCTCTCAGCCTGGAAATGGGAAAAGAGAATAAGAGGCATCAAATAGACTACGGATGGACCCGCGCCTGAGAAAGGACAGCCTGGAGCTGCTCACCAAGGAGAGCGAGCGTTACCGCCTGGAACGGCTCGGTCTCTTTCAGGATATCCGGGAAGAGGCCGAGCTGCTGGCCTCCAGATTTCCCCCGAAAGCAGACGAGACCTTCGCCCAGTGGAAAAACCGCTGCCTCAGAGAATACTATCGACACAAGGGATTCAGCACGTTCTGTAGAGACAACATCTACAATCCCATGTTCGAGACTCTTGTCAGTTCTCTGATAAACGCACATATTCAAAAAGCATTCAACTCTTCTCCAAGGACTGACACCGACAGATTTCTGGCACCGGACTCAGACACTGTCTCTTACGCCATGCCCCAGCCCTTATTTCAGGAGCTGTACACTATTTATTTCTCGGCGATGCCGTCTTTCGGCAACACCTCGGAACTGGACCGGTTCTGCGGCAACATAGCCTCAGAGCGCTTCCCCGTAGACGAGTCCCGGATTATCGGCAGCCTGCAGGAGAACGACAGTTTCTACTGGGAAAAATTCTACACCAAGCTCCGGCCCATAGCCGATGCTTTCTCCTACCAGATGTCCGGCCTGTCCGGCAGCGACAGCACCCACGACCTCTGGAGCGACACCTGCATCAGCGTCAACAGGGCCGTGGTAGAACGCAGACTGAAAGAACCGGTGGACGCGAGAGCCGTCATTTCCTATTCGGTGGGCACTATCAAGAACAAGAACAAGGAACTGCTCCGCAACAGGGCAAAGACCCCGGTGAACGTGGACTCCCTGCAGTACAAACTCTCCGTAGAGGACGAAGAGAGATATTTCAACAATCCGGCCACAAAACCGGAGAATTTTCCGTCACAAATTCCGAGTCTGCGCAATTATATCGACTACACGGACAAAGACTCTATACAGGGTTACTTCATCGTGATATTATATAATAAGGAGCACCCCCTTCACGATGAGCTGGTAAAAGGCTACGAGGACAAGATTGAGCGTATGTTCGAGCACTATATCGACGGTCTCTCATACGAGGAGATAGTGGCCAGGCACAGCGGAGTGACCGGAGACAAGGAGACAGCCAAAGAGTGCGCCAGACTGCGGCAGGAGACAAAGCGTCTGAAAAAGAACTTGCTTGACAGGTTCCACGAAATGATGGAGAAGTACAGATGAACAGGCATATAGACATAGACACCCTATCAAGGTACCTTCTGAACAGGCTCACTCAGGACGAGGAGACAGCCGTTCAGGAGCATCTGCGGCATTGTCCAGAATGCGCCGGCAGGCTTGATGCCATGAGGAAGCTGCGCAAGGGCTTTTTCGAGGACGAGGAGACACATGACAGGAAGTCCGTGATATTCCGGATAGTCCATTCTCGCTGGACAAAGGTTGCCGCAGCCGCCGTCATCGTAGCCGGGATCGGACTGTTCACGGCAGAGACAGTACGCAACAGAAGCAACGTACTGGAGCAGAATGAGATTATAGACGGGAAACAAATAGAAAACGAAGTGTTCGCGGTAGATTCTTTTGACAGGGAGGACTCCCTATACTATCGGGAAAAATACGGAGACGATTTTAAATTCTGACAATTTTTAAAAAACGGGGAAAATCGCACCCGTTTTTTTATTTTCAATATCCGCACCTGCATCCTTTCTATATTCGCCGTCTATGGAATACGACGAGACGGTATATGCCTGCGCCATAAACAGGATATTCAATTACCACTGCCGCGAGGCCAGGCTCCTTACGGACATGCTGTCCTCTCCGGGAGAACTTTTCTCCATGTCCAGGGCCGAACTGTCCGGGATCCTGCACAGCCAGCCCCTGATTGACGCAGTCCTGGACAGCTGTCAGCTCAGAAAGTCCGAGGAGGAAGTCCGCTGGGCCAGGAAGCACGGTATACATATTATATACATACGCGACAGGGAATACCCATCAAGGCTCAGGGAATGCCCGGACGCCCCTACCGTACTGTTTCACAAGGGCTGTGCAGACCTGAACCCGGAACGGGCCGTAGCCATCGTAGGCACAAGAAAGGCTACGGAATACGGCAAATCGCAATGCCGAAGGATTATAGAGCATTTCGCACAGCTGAGGCAGAAGCCTCTAATCATAAGCGGTCTCGCATACGGGATAGACATCTGCGCGCACCTGTCGGCCATGGAATGCGGCCTTGAGACTGTCGCCGTACTGCCCACAGGACTGGACACCATCTACCCGGCGGCACACAGAGGCCACGCGGTAAGGATACTCTCGCACGGAGGACTCGTCACCGACTTTCCGATGGGATCCTCGCCCCAGCCAGTCACGTTCCTGCGCCGCAACAGGATCATCGCCGGCATGTCCGACGCCGTGCTGCTGATTGAATCCGCGGCAAAGGGAGGAGGGATGATTACGGCCTCCCTGGCACAATCCTACTCCCGGGAGGTGTTCGCCCTTCCGGGCCGCATCGGTGACACCTATTCCGAGGGCTGCAATGCCCTTATCGACAGAAACGCGGCCGCCATCATCGCATCTCCATCCGGCCCGGCACATTCTCTAGGATGGGATATTCTTGATAAAGAAACACATACCGGAAACCTCAAAAAAATCTTTGACAGCAGTGACTACATCAAACGGAATATTTTACTAGCTTTAGCCGCTGATTCTGTCCTGGACCGCGACACTCTGATTGAGAAAGCGGGAGGCGATCCGTCCGCAGTCCTGCCGAGACTGACGGAACTGGAGCTGGACGGGGCCGTCCGTACGGACATATACGGCAACTATAGTTTGAGCACCTGATGATTGACACACATACACACCTATACGACGAAGCATTCTCCGAGGACTTCGGCAAGGCCCTGGAAAGAGCCGTGAGTGCAGGAGTAGGGCATTTCATATTTCCCGGCATAGACTCATCTGTCCATGACCGGATGATGGAATACGCGGCACTCTCTGACGGGAGAGCAAGCGTCGCCACGGGTCTTCACCCCACCTCGGTAGGCAAAGACTGGAAGCGGGAACTGGACTTCGTGGAGAGCAGGCTGGCGGAAGGAGGCTGGACGGCAGTCGGGGAGATAGGCCTGGACCGCCACTGGTCAGACGAGTTCATCCATGAGCAGGAAGAGGCTTTCCGCACACAGATGCGCTGGGCGGCACAGGCAGGCCTGCCAGTAATCATACACGTCAGAGAGGCATTCGACACAGTTTTCTGCGTCATGGATATGCTGCTGCAGGAAGGATGCAGGATGAAAGGCGTGTTCCACGCGTTCTCAGGAAGCATTGAGACGTACAGAAGGATCAAGACATACGGCGACTTCAAAATAGGTATCGGCGGTGTCCTAACCTATAAGAACGCCGGCATAGCCATTACCGTAAATGACATCCCTCTGGAGGACATCGTGCTGGAGACGGACTCGCCCTGGCTGACGCCAGTACCGTACCGCGGGAAAAGAAACGAGTCCTCATACCTGCGCGTAATCGCGGAAAAGCTTGCCGACATAAAAGGCCTGTCCCTGGAAGAGGTGGACCAGGTCACAACAGACAACGCAAAATCACTATTCAACATCAAATAACGCTATGCAGGACAAGACTTCGATATTGCTGGTGTACACCGGCGGGACAATAGGAATGAAACAGGACCCGGTATCATTCGACCTCAGGCCGTTCGACTTCTCCCAGATACTTGAGGAGATGCCCGAGCTCAAGAAGTTCGGATACCGCATTGACACTTACTCATTTGACCCGGTCATCGACTCCTCCGACGTGGACATAGAGTTCTGGAAAAGACTCACAAGACTGATTGAGGAGCACTACGACAGCTACGACGGCTTTGTCATCCTGCACGGCACGGACACCATGTCCTTCTCCGCCTCCGCCATGAGCTTCATGCTCGGAGACATCGAGAAGCCGGTCATATTCACCGGCAGCCAGCTTCCCATCGGGATGCTGCGCACCGACGGCAAGGAGAACCTCATCTCCTCCATAGAGATAGCGGCCTCCAAGGACAAGGACGGTCGTCCGATGGTACCGGAGGTGTGCATCTACTTCGAGAGCCAGCTATACCGCGGCAACCGCACCACAAAATACACAGCCGAGAACTTCAGGGCCTTCCGCTCCGCCAACTACCCCGTACTGGCCGAGGCCGGCATCCACATCAAGTTCAACACCGCCTTCATCCGCTATCCCCAGACATGGGGAAAGCCACTGAAAGCCGCCTACTCCCTTGACCCGTCCGTACTGATTATAAAGGTATTCCCAGGCATGAGCCGCGACATTCTGGAATCACTGGTGAGAACACAAGGCATACGGGCCATCATCCTCGAGACCTACGGCTCTGGCAACGCCCCGTCGGGCAGATGGTTCACCGACTGCATAAAGGAAGCGGTGGACAGAGGCCTGATTGTTCTCAACATCACCCAATGCCAGGCCGGCCGGGTGGACATGGACGCATACTCCACCGGGAAGGCGCTCAAGAATGCCGGAGTGACCGGAGGCAGCGACTGCACGACTGAAGCCGCTGTTGCGAAATTGTTTTTTTTACTAGGCCAATATCCTGATAATAAGAGTGTTAAATTTTTTCTTGAAAAAAATCTTCGCGGAGAACTCACAGAATTGTAGATTGTATGAAAATAATTCCTAATTTTGGCCGTAATTTTTAACAGGAGAGGTGGCCGAGTGGTCGAAGGCGCGCGCCTGGAAAGTGCGTAAGCTCCAAAAGGGCTTCGCGGGTTCGAATCCCGCCCTCTCCGCATAACTCATTTTAAAATTTGTTTAATAACTAATCAAAAATTGTATGAAAAAAATCTTCATGTTTTTGGCAGTTATGGGTCTTATGACTTTCACTGCTCAATACGCATCTGCTCAGGAGGGTGATTCCCTCGCTACTGCCGGAACAGACACAGCCGCTGCTGTCGTTGAAGAGGCCGTAGTTGAAGAAGTAGTCGAGGCTGCTCCCGCTGAGGCTCCCATGCATCAGGAAATCAAGAGACTGTTCATCGAGGGTGGTGCAGGCTTCATGGCCACCATCATCGCATGTCTCGTTTTCGGTCTGGCCGTAGCTATCGAGAGAATCATCTACCTCAACCTCGCCAGCACCAACACCGAGAAGCTCCTCAAGAAAGTCGAGGACGCCCTCAACAACGGTGGCGTTGAAGCCGCTAAGGACGTTTGCCGCAACACCCGCGGTCCTGTAGCCTCCATCTTCTATCAGGGTCTGCTCAGATATGACAAAGGCGCAGAGGAAGTTGAGAAATCAATCACATCATACGGCTCAGTCCAGATGGGCCAGCTCGAAGGCGGTCTCTCCTGGATTACCCTCTTCATCGCAGTAGCTCCTATGTTGGGATTCATGGGAACTGTGATCGGTATGATTCAGGCATTCGATGAGATTCAGAGAGCAGGTGACATCAGCCCGACCCTCGTCGCAGGAGGTATGAAAGTCGCCCTGATCACCACCGTCGGCGGTCTTATCGTCGCCATCATCCTTCAGATACTTTACAACTACCTGATTTCGAAAGTTGACTCCATAGTCCTTTCAATGGAAGACGCTTCCATCGCTCTCGTAGATATGATCGTAAAATATCAGAACAAGTAATCCACCCATCATGACTAAAAAATTCACTAAAATACTGGAAATCTGTCTGCTGGTTATTTCCCTGATAGGTTTGATCGCTTTCTTCGTCTACAATGGAAAGACGGGAATGTACTCTGTATCAAACCTGGCAGAGGCACTGGCGACCACCAGCATGCTTGATATGCTCCTTTTCTGGGCATACATTCTGGTGATTGCCGCGCTGGTACTTGTCGTGGTGCTCTCACTGATCAACATGGCAGGCAACCGGAAATCCATCAAGAAGACAGGTATCGTGCTGCTGATAGCCGTAGTGCTCGTCGGCGCGTCATTCCTGTTCGCCAGCGGAGACCCCATTGCCGTAAATATGGCAGTGCAGCCCTCGCACGGGACTTTGAAAATGACCGATACACTGCTCAACCTGAGCTATGCTCTGGTCGTACTCGCATTACTTGCCTTAATATGGGGCAGCGTACGAAATCTTATACACAAAGGTAACTAATAACTATGGCATCTAAGAAAACACCTGAAATAAACGGAGGTTCGATGGCAGACATATCGTTCCTCATGTTGATCTTCTTCCTGATGGTGAGTACAATGGACCCTGAAACCGGTCTGTCCCGCCGTCTCCCGCCTATGCCTCCTGAAAACGCACAGGTAGAGGACTTGAAGGTTAACCGTCGCAACATGCTCGACGTGAAGATCAACTCCAGAAACGGCGTTATGGCAGGCGGCCAAGTTATTCTTTCTGATGCACAGCTTGAAGAGATTGTTATTGAATTCCTGACAAATCCCACAGACCGTTCAGATCTTCCTTCGAAGACACTCAAGAACATTGAGGGATTCGGAGAATACCCTGTCTCAGACGGTGTGATATCCCTCCAGAATGACCGTCAGAGTCTCTACAGCAAATACGTAGAGATTCAGAACGTTCTGGTTAGAGCCATCAACAAAGTAAGAAACGATTTTGCCATGGCTCATTTCGGAGATGTCTACGAAGAGCTCAATGCAGAGCAGCAGGAGATCGTCAGTGAAGCCATTCCGAATAGAATCTCAGAGGCTGAACCTTTGGATGTAACTAAAAAATAGGAGGACAAGATATGGCTAAATTCATAAAGAAAGGAGACAAGGGAACTCCGGGTATCAATACAGCATCCCTTCCGGATATCGTATTCATGATCCTGATGTTCTTCATGGTCTCCACAAGTATGCGTCAGACAGACCGTATGGTTAATGTCAAACTGCCTGAGGCCACCGAGATTGTCCGACTTGAAAGAAAGGATTTGTCCTGCTACATCTTTATCGGTACACCATCACTGCAGTATCAGAAAGAATTCGGTACGGAATCCCGTATTCAGCTTAACGACTCATTCAGGAACACCTCCGACATCCGTGACTTCATCGCCGCCGAGCGTGAGTCCCTGGACGAGGTTGACCGCGAGTTCATGACCGTATCCCTCAAGATAGACGAGAACACCCGAATGGGTATCGTCACGGACGTTAAGCAGGAATTGCGCCGTTGCTCCGCTCTGAAGATAATGTATGCGGCAAGAAAGGCTGTGACACACAACTAGACATCTTGCCGACAAAAGTACGAATGGGTGCCTCATGCATAGTGGGACACCCATTTTTAACTAAAATGAATATGAAAAGATTTTCAATCATAGTATTTCTGGCCATGCTGCCGGCCATCGTGCTGAACGCACAGACAGCAAAATATGTATTCCTGTTCATCGGAGACGGCATGGGTTTCAACCATGTCTCACTGGCAGAATACTATCAAGGATATACAGAGGACGTCTTCGACAGCCGTCCACTGTCTTTCACCATGTTTCCCGTACTTGGATGGGCCGTCACCCACTCTGAGTCCAATCTGATAACAGACTCGGCAGCCGCAGGCACGGCCCTGTCAACCGGCTGCAAGACAAACAACGGAATGCTCGGCGTTGCCTCCGATTCGACAACAGTTCTTGAAAGTATTTCCTACAAAATCCACAAAGCCGGATACAAAGTCGGCATATCATCTACTGTCGGCCTTAACCACGCTACTCCAGCCGCTTTCTACGGCCATAACATTGACCGCGGAAACTACTACGACATCGCAGCAGGGATTCCGGCTACAGAATTTGAATTTTTCGCAGGCGGCGGACTTATAGAAAGCCAGGGCAAGGATGGAGACAAGCCCTCCGCCTATATTGCAATAGAAAACAGCGGATACACCATTGCGGAAGGGATGGACGAATACAGCGCGGCAAAGGACGGTGCAAAGAAGATGATGCTGCTCCAGAAAGACGGCAGACAGAAGACAGAACTGCCCTACGCCATAGACATGACTGAGGACGATATGAGCCAGGCCGACCTGGTTCGTGCCTCGATTGACTTCCTATATGAGGAGGACGGTCCTGGCTTTTTCATCATGTCTGAAGGCGGCAAGATCGACTGGGCCAGCCACGGCAACGACACCAAAACCGCCATACTGGAGACCCTCAGCCTGTCTGATGCCGTGGCTGAGGCCGTGGCATTCTACAATGAGCATCCAGACGAGACTCTCATCATCGTCACGGCGGACCACGAGACCGGCGGTCTGACTCTGGCATATGACGAGGGCTACAACATGTACTTTGACAAAATAGACCGGATTGACCGCTCAAAGGATAAGGTGGACGAAGACGGTAAGGAAGAGATGGACGAGGCTTCCCATGAGGCACGCATCGGATGGACCACCAAAGACCATTCGGCCGCCAACGTACCGGTATTCGCCATAGGCGCCGGCAGCGGACTGTTCTCCGGCAGGATGGACAACACCGAGATTCCTGAGAGGATATGCAGGGCAATGAACATAACATTTTAAATATGCAACATATGACACTTAAGAGACAGAGAGTAGCCGAACTGCTCAAAGAGACCCCCGGCATGGATGTGCTGGCCAAAGGATGGGTCAGGACTAAAAGAGGTAACAAGAACATAGCGTTCATCGCGCTCAACGACGGCTCTACTATCAACAACATACAGATTGTCTGCGATTTCTCCAACTTCACGCCGGACGAGACATTCAAGGACATCACCACAGGCTCGGCCATAGCCGTGACCGGAAAACTGGTCGAATCGGTCGGCAGCGGTCAGAAAGTGGAAATACAAGCCGAGAAAATAGAGCTGTACGGAACAGCCGACCCGGAGAAATACCCTCTTCAGAAAAAAGGACACAGCATGGAGTTCCTGCGCGAGATTGCCCATCTGCGCCCACGCACCAACACTTTCGGAGCCGTACTCAGAATCCGTCACGCCATGGCGTTTGCCATTCACAAATATTTCAATGACAGAGGATTCTATTACCTCCACACCCCTATCATCACCGCTTCCGACGCAGAGGGAGCAGGTGCTATGTTTCAGGTAACTACTCTTAATATAGACAACCCTCCGCGCCGTGAGGACGGAAAAGTGGATTTTTCCCAGGACTTTTTCGGCCGCCACACCAACCTGACCGTTAGCGGACAGCTTGAGGGCGAGCTCGGAGCCATGGCCCTGGGCAACATCTACACATTCGGTCCCACATTCAGGGCCGAGAACTCCAATACTCCCAGGCATCTGGCCGAGTTCTGGATGATAGAGCCCGAGATGGCATTCGTGGAGATTGACGAGAACATGGATGTGGCAGAGGACTTCATCAAGTATCTGGTACGCTATGCGCTGGACAACTGCATGGACGACCTTATCTTCCTCAACAACATGATAGACAAGGGCCTCATAGAGAGACTCAAGAGCGTAGTCAGCACCGACTTCGTGCGCATGACCTACACCGAGGCCATAGACATCCTCGTAAAGTCGGGTGCCAAATTCGAATATCCCGTATCATGGGGCGTGGACCTGCAGAGCGAGCACGAGCGCTATCTGGTGGAGCAGCACTTCGGCAAGCCGGTCATCCTCACCGACTATCCCAAGGACATCAAGGCATTCTACATGAAGCAGAACGATGACGGCAAGACCGTTCGCGGCATGGACGTGCTCTTCCCGAAGATTGGTGAGATCATCGGCGGTTCCCAGAGAGAGGAGTCATATGACAAGCTGATGGCCCGCATCAACGAGCTGCACATGGACATGACCAACCTGTGGTGGTATCTGGACACCAGACGGTTCGGCTCGGCTCCTCACAGTGGATTCGGACTCGGCTTCGAGCGTTTGCTGCTTTTCGTAACCGGCATGAGCAACATCCGCGACGTGATACCCTTCCCAAGAACCCCAAAGTCAGCTGAATTCTAATCCTGTACGGCCATGCTGACGATAGGCATAGCCGGCGGCACCGGCTCAGGAAAGACCACCGTAGTCCAAAAGATTACCGAGCATTTCAGCGAAGGTGAGGTCGTCGTTGTCCCTCAGGATTCCTACTATCGGGACAACAGCGACATCCCCCTGCTGGAAGACCGCCAGAAGATCAACTTCGATCACCCTGACGCGATAGACTTCGACCTGCTCAGGCTGCAGCTTTCTGAGCTTCAGCACGGCAGGACCATCGAGCAGCCTATCTACTCCTACCTCACCTGCACCCGCTCAAAGGAGACCCTGACCGTACACCCGGCACACATCATCATCGTGGAAGGCATTCTCATCTTCACTGATGCCAGACTGCGCAAGATGCTGGACATACTGGTGTACGTGGACGCGGACCCCGATGACAGACTGGTGAGGGTCATCGCCAGGGATACGATGGAGAGAGGCCGGGACGTGGGCAAGGTCATAGACCGTTACGAGAAGACCCTGAAGCCCATGCACCTGCAGTTCATTGAACCCACCAAGAGATACGCTGACCTGATACTGCCACAGGGCGGGCACAACCAGGTCGGCATAGACATGCTTATTGCCACCATTGAAAATCATCTCAAAAATAAATAACCGACTCAGAGCTTTTATCACAAGCCTGCGCAATGGCCCGCTGTCCGGACTGGAAAGCCGGCTCGGGCCTCTGCGGCGGGACTTGAAGGTAGACAACAGCAACAAAGCCGGGTTATACCTTACTATCATCGTCCACCTGATCGCCATAATCATACTGCTATGTTGGTCGATTCACGCCCAGTTGAGTCAGAACACCTCGTTCCTGATAGATTTTTCTGCCCAGGAGGAACAGGAAAGATTAGCGGAACAAACCAGGATGCAAGAGAGCGTCAAGGAGGAGCTGGACGCAGAGATTGATGCCTTGCTGAACGCCTCCCGCAGCCAGAACGCACAAAACATCCGCAATGTGGCCGTGGATGCCTCAGAGCATCTACGCGACGACCGCCACGACAATCCGGAGGACATCTACCGCGACGCCCGCGAGTTGCAGGAGCGTCTGGACCGCACACGCCGCGAGGTAGAAGAAGCCTCCGATGACGAGGACAACGTATCCCTTGGAAATGACAATAACGACAAGTCCAAGAAAGAGACATACACCGGTCCGTCAGTCATCTCCTACTCCCTGGACGGACGCAAGGCCATGAGCCTGCCGGTACCGGCCTACAAGTGCATGGGCGGCGGGGATGTTTCCGTCAGCATCATCGTCAACCGCAAGGGATACGTAGTCGGAACGAAGATTATCGAATCCGTCTCCTCGCCTGACCAGTGCCTGAGAGACTACGCCCTAAGGGCCGCCGGCCGCTCCCGCTTCACCGCCTCCCAGGACGCCCCCGAACGCCAGGCCGGCGAGATTGTCTACCGCTTCATCTCCCAATAATCCCGAACTGAGACCCGGCAACAGACAACAAGGATATTGCCTTGCCCCCACCTTGTCGCACCGCCCAGTCTATTCCGCATAATCATGTAAGACAGCAGCATATGCGAAAAGGAACCTACGGACAAGCGGGAACTGTCAACTGCCAGTAATCCGTACGCCTGTGTAAGCATCTAAGATGCAGTGCGATATGTAAAATGGAGCAGGGCAGACTGTTCTAAACGTATTCCGCTCTTAATTATTTCCAACTATTCCCTACTTTCATCCGCACTCTTTTACATTCGCCTCGTTATCAGACATTTCTCAAAAACAGCATCAGGCAGGTCACTCGCAGACACCGAAGCCAGGAGACCAGCAGTCGAAAGACCAGGCCCCTCTACCTTGCGGACAATCATTATATCTTTACACAATATTTTTAAAGCCTTCATCCATGAAATACTATCATTTTCTCGTTGCGCTGTTTACAACTGTAATGTTATTCATCCCATCATGCGACCCGAATTATACTGGATTCTGGTACATAGAGAACCAGCTGGATGAGGACATCATCGTTACACGGTCAGACAGCACCGAGATCCACAATGTACATATCAATGCAGGCGATAAAGGCTGCATATTCCAATCCGCCAGTATGGGGAGCGCATCGTTCTTTGATTTCGAATCCAGCTTTTCAAATCCATATAAGCCTGACACATTGGTTATTCTGAATGCAAACCTTGACACACTTTTCAGACTGCATCCGGAGAATCAACAGGACCTCCTCAACAAGCGGTTCTGGGACTTTGATTACTGGCAGAGCCTCATTGACCATGAGAACCGTACTCAAACGCTGCTCTTTATCTTGGAAAATTCCTACAACGAATAACGCGAACGATTATGAAACGACTTATGATTACAATACTGACTGTCATGGCTGCGTGCCTGGCAGCGCAGGCGCAGTACATAGGTGAAAGACCTCAGCGGCTGGAGCGCAGGGGCGGACATCTGTACACGGAAAATGGCTCCAGGATTGATATTGATATAGCCCACAGCATCATGAACGAGGAGAGTTTCCAGCTCTATTACTCAGGACGGAAGTTGTACAAGGCCGGTGTGATTGTCAGCAGCATCGGAGGGGGATTCGGAGCTGTCGGAATCGTACTCTTTGCCACTTCCCTCGGCTCACTCAATACCGCTGACAGCTGGGTACCCTATTTTCTCGGGAATGTCACTTCCATACCATGTCTAATCATAGGAGGAACCATGCTGCTGACCAGTATTCCGTTATTGTGCGTCGGCAATGCCAGACTGAAGAAAGCCGCCGAATGCTATGCTCCCGGAACCCCTGCCTCAGTCTCCGAAGTGTCCATCGGCATCCAGCAGAGCGGCATCGGACTCGGCATCCGCTTCTGACTACTTCATTGCGTACATTTTAGTCCTTTAAGGAACTGCGGGAATTGCAAGCTTTACACAAATACATGATTACCCATTAATTACAAAAACAGTGTACACTTTTCACTCTCTTGCAAAGGCCTGAAAAATGCAGTACATTTCACAACGTTATGATTCTTAGCAACTTGAAAAACGAGCTGCATTTCTCAATCCCACGCCGAAAGTGAACCGCAATCCCACCAAACCGGTACTGCACTCACTCTAATGAAAATCCGGCAGTCGAAAAGACCAGGCCCTCCCACCGCTTC
>ERZ779889.491-NODE-491-length-49553-cov-4.836438_pt1 | contig 49553 bp, 47 predicted proteins | sample MGYA00511030_ERZ779889 | MGnify/ENA primary metagenome ERZ779889 (study PRJEB29588, sample SAMEA2160616) | human gut metagenome | biome: human gut; feature: human-associated habitat; material: faeces | place: Denmark | collected 2008/2010 ... | reverse complement strand
GCAGTTCCTCGAACATCGTGAACATCCATACCGTATGCAGGTGGATGATGAAGTCCGACACCGCCGTGTTTATTCCCGGATGCTTCCGTTGCATGGACGCAAACCACGCCTTGACCACCTCCGTGGAACGGTCGGTATAGTCTTCCCGGAAATGCTCCAGCGAAGATCCTTGAGCACGCAACAGCAGGATTTCCATCAGCCCGCGGTGCCTGTCAATCAGGGAGACATATTCGTCTATGCAGGATTCCAGATACTTTTCCGACCTCATCGCCATGATATCCTCGCCGCGTATGCCGTGATGCTCCTGCAGCATTGCTTCCAAAGCGCACAAGACCGGGCGGACCACCTCACGGAACAGATCGTCTTTGCTTGTGAAGTAGTTGTAGATATTCCCGACTCCGACACCAGCCGATGCGGCTATTTCGCGCATGGAAGTACCGGAATATCCCTTCCGCCCGAACTGCCGCCTGGCGGCCGCCAATACACGGCTGCGTATGTCTTCTTTCTGTACCTGCATTATTTGAACGGCATTCCTGCCTTTTTCTCTGCAAAAGTACAGGGCTCGGGATAATCCGTCAATACCTATTTGTTGGGATTCCATCAGTGGACCCGCAGTTTCCGGAATGGGCGGTCCGGCATCCGGACTACTGTATTCTTTGCTTTCATGCCGAAGAAGCCACTTTCTGGATAGACCGGAAATTCAAGCACATCGTATTGTAAATGACAGATATGAAAGACGGAATAATTCTATTCTTGAAGGAAAACATCATTGGCAGGAACTTGTTTACCGAGGATGTTGTCTATAAACTGGAAAACGGGAAATTGGAAGGCGTGTATAGCGACAGAATGATTTTCTCTGATTTGGTGCAGACAGAAAATGGTTTCAAGTTCAATATGACAACCATTACTCATGAACTGATATATAATGTGGATAATAAAGACAACAGGACAACTGTTGCCAAGGATTACACCGGGACGAGTGTGTTCTGTTATGAACTGGCCATGCGGAAAAGCACCGGTCAGCTTACCGGCTTTATGCGCTGTATCTCAACGACAGTTAAAAATCAGACGATGGAAGCCGTGGTATGCGGAATATTTGATGTGAACTTTGACGGCAAAGAGCTGAAATGGCAAGAAAACCAGTTGTTGTATAGAGACAGCCCCATAGGAGATGGCAACTATAAGCCTGCTGCGTTCGATACCAAAGTCCGTTTCCATCTTGATAAGGGGAAAGCCGTGTTTGAGTATCTTCCTACGCTTTGGGATGTAAATCCGGACACGTTGGTGAAAAGTTTGTCTAAAGACGATTACCCTGTTTATATATCAAAAGAAAGATAATAGTTTGATTACCTAAAATATCAATTTTATGGTATTGACTGATTGGTTCAAAGGCTTTGAGGATGGAATCGCCAAACTGTCGGAAGAGCAAAGGGAGACTTTCTTCCGCGAGTGCGGTAGAAACTGCGTGCAGTGCGGTACACTTCAGGTTTATAAAGACCTGTATGAACAGGCGGCCGGAGACCTTGACCGGTTTTTCGCCATAGCCGATGAACAGCCCGGCGTAAGATGTGAAACGGTAGAGAAAGACGCTGTTTATAACCTGTATTTTCTGGAATGTATATGTGAACTGCACAAGCGGGGCTATGTCTCTACACCTCTGCTCTGTGAATGCTCAAGGCAAAGCATCCTTTATGTCATGCATTCATTGTGGAAAGACAGGCGTCCCTCACTCTGATATTGATAAGCTGCATCAAGTGTCGGCATCCAAATGCAGCGGCACAGGCCTCCGCTCGTTTCAACGGCCTTCTGTGCTGCGAAAACGTTCACTTTGTCACCGTGTACCCGGTTCATGCAGAAACTGCCTAAACACTCCGCATCCGGCAATGCCTGACGGATGATGTATGCCCGGTCGTGACAACTGAAATCGTTGGACTTGAACATCACGGCGCGGTATCCTGCCTCCATAGCATCTTTCATAAAACCGTATTCGTCCACAGAACCGCGAATCGGGACGGCAATGCAGGCGTATATCGCAGATCCCTTTCAGCAAACCGTCCCAAGCCGGCTTTGGCCCGTCCTTGCGTTCCTACGGTAAATTCATTGACTGTCCCTGTACCAATATCACTTCTCATTTTCAGGTGCAAAATTATGATGCTACGGACAGGCGCATGTAATCATAAACCTGCAAAACATACCATTTTTACTGAAACCGCAAAAAAACCGTCACACTACAACTTCCCTACAACTTCCACCGTAAGTCCGGTAATCTCCGATATAACCTCCACCGGGATCCCCTTTGCCTTCATGCCCCTTGCATTCCTTATGCGTTCCTCCTGCCGACCTTTCTCCAGACCTTTCTCCAGACCTTTCTCCAGTCCTTTCTCCATACCTTGTTTCATACCTCTTTCCATACCTTTCTCCAGGCCACGGCGCTCCGCTCCTACCATCAGGAGGCGCGACGCACCTATCATGTCCCAGAAATGCTCGTACGTCAGCAGCTCCTGCTCCGTGAATGCCGACTCCTCCACCTCCTCCACTGCCTTATTGATCTCCGGAACCGACAGGAGCTCCTCGGGCACCTCGCGGGTCCTGTCATCAATCTCCGTCAGATAGCGGAGCCACAGAACCTGCATCCTCCGGTCACTGTAGCTCTTCGGTGTAAACTTTGGCAGTTCGATGAAAATGAAACGCAGACCCTCGATCACCTCCTTTGTCTCCGCCACCTCCACTATACGGTAGTCATGATAGTAATCAGGGCTGTCGGAGAACGTGTCGTTGACCAGCACACGCTGCTTATACTCAGGCGTCCACATCATCTGCATTTCCACCAGGAACTGACGCCCGCGGCCGTCCACACAGCGCACATCCACTATGCTGTCCTGGCGCAGTGGATTCATAGGGACGAGCTCAGGATTGAGGTATTCCACATCCTTGATCTCTTCCTCCGGATTCTCGAATGGCAGTAGGGCATTCATAAAACTGATTACCAAATCCTTGTGCTCGCCGAACACCTTCTTGAAGGTCAGGTCGGCCTTCGGGTCAAGATACTTTTTCATACATTCTCTCCTCACATTTTAAATTCATACTCAGGTTGACTGGACAAAGATAAGTATTCCCGAGAATACTAACTAGTCTTTAAACACTTATAATCGTTTATAGACGTTTCTAAGCGAATAAGGCTGGAAATGCCGTACCGCAATGCTTTGTGAACATGAAAAAACTCCAGATTCTGCTGACAGTTGCCGTACATTGCCGGGAAGTGAAAAAGAATAACTTCCCTAGCCGGTATGAGAGACTCAGCGACCTTTCATAGTCCTGTCGTGAGAAACACTCCTGAATCTGCGCAAGATACACGTCCAGACTGTCATCCGGCAGTTTCTCTGAGCACGGAGCATCAGAACGGAATCAGCCGCACAGCAGTAACAGCAGGAGCAGAAAACATATAAGGTGCTTTCGCATAAGACAAAACGTAATTTGCCGATTATTCTCCGAACTGCCTTAGGCCAAGAGCGGCCCGGGAGTACATGTATTCGTCCGCAAACAGCATTCCGCCCTCATACACAAACGAGACAGTGTTTCCGTATCCGTCCTGCACATCTCCCTCAAACACCCATGTGTCACCGTCCACGGCCACATCTACCGTACCGTCTACAAATCTTGCCTCGACCTGCTCCTGAAGATGGAAATACCAGCAGCCCATGTATGTACCGTACTCATAGATTCCGCTCAGGCCGGTCCATGCCGGGAACGACGCAGCTGTATAAGCATCCAACAGCCCCTCATAAGTTCCCGCAGGAACTCCTTCTGAAGAGCCGATGGGGACATTGAGATACAGGATTATTGACTGACCCAGTCCGAAATTGGTATTGAGGTCATAATTATCATCCGCCAGCACCACCATATACATCTCCGATTCTCCGGTCTCAAACAGATCACCGAGATAAGTCTGACTGCCCTGGGTAAACTCCGCCACCTCGCAATCCCCTGTCAGATTGCTCATCTCACCCTCTCCCGAATGGTTTATAAAAGAGACCTTGCCTCTGTACTCAAACTCAAAATCACCCTCTTCCGTACTCAGCTCACAGACGATCCTGTACCCGTCCTCTCCAAAAGAAGAGACTGTGACTGTGCCGCCGGTAATCTCACCGTTTCCGGAATACCCGCTTCCGGCACTTATGACGTATGAGCTTCCGTCAGCATTCCATGTATAAGGAGCTCCGTCCCCCGAACCCATCTCATAGGTTCCCTCCGGCAATCTGGCAAAATCAGGATTGTCCGGAAGATCAAAATTGAGGTCCAGGCACACAATACGTCCCTCTCCTACAGCATCGCCCCAGTCATCAAGCCCTATTTCGCCCTCTATGAAGTTTATCCAGCCGTTACCTACACCTGTCCCATAGATATCTCCTGCGTAATATGCCTCAGCCCTGATATTTTCCGTCGGCTGTTCTTCCGGCTCATCAGGATCTTCCACCCCCTTCAGAGCGACCTCTTCCTCAGCATATTCGGAATCAATAAAACCGACATTGTCGCCCGCGTTGGCTCGGACACGGATCTTATACGTGCCGTGAACAAGATTATCGAAAACCTTGCACGTATCGGAAATCTCCTCCACCGTCCCGTCAAGATCATACGTATAGGATACGGCATGCTCCACAGGGTTCCACGAGACCGTGAATCCACTGGCTGTAACATCACTGACCGTCAGCACAGGAGTACTGAGAAGTATTGGGGGCGCACCGTTGTTCTTGTCGCACGATGTGACAACCGACAGGCTCACGTATGCGGCGACAGCGCACATAGTCAGAATCAGGAATCTTTTCATAGATGTAAGGTCAATAAGTTTTTTCATTCAGGTTGTAAAGATATTAAAATTCTGAGAATTTTCAAAATAACCCAGGAATATCGGCATTAAATTTACAGTTCTATCATAAGGCCGATTGAGAGCCTTGGAGGTTCCATCGGCAAAACAGAGTGGTTAAACAGGTGAGTAAAACGATACTTGCAGTAAACTGCGAAAACATTTATTCCAAGAGCCGCATAGACTCCTCCCTGCAGAGGCAGAAATATTTCCCCGTCCCGATAATGGTCCACCTCCTTGTGATCCCCCATATAGTACTTGACCTTGTACTGCCGGCTGAAAGCCCAGTCTCCCCAGGCACCCAGGTCGATATACATCGGCGTCCGCAACGAGATGTAGAAGCGGTTGTAGACTCCGATACCGATATTGTCGGTCTTGAATATTTCCCTACCGATTACGGCATTGTGCGGATACTGTGCAATAATGCCCCTGGCCGCCAGACCGCTGCCTCTGTAGTCGTAGTGAGTATACTGCGCTGATATGCCGAACGCATAATGTCCTATGCCGAACCACTGTTTGGCCCCTAAAGTGATCTCAAAACTGTTGCCGTACTTCACCGGCATAGCAGCCGTCGGCTCGTAACTGCACCCCTCCACCGGGAAACTGAAGCCGAAGAACACGCTCGCATCGTCATACCAACGGTTCTTTTTTCTCCGCGTCCCATAGTCATCGTAGCGGTAAACATTTTTATCCTGGCCATAGATCTTAACCGGAGACTGCAGACGTATGGTAGTCTTGCCTATCTCTATATCTGCCTGGGCTGCGGCCTGCGACACCGTAAACAGGAGCAGCCCTGCCGTGCATACTGATGCAAACATTATCCTTTTCATATCCGTATAGTTTTAGTTATTTGATTTTTATCTCATTGTTCAACAGGGCATCCTGCATCTGCTCATCAATATCTCCGAGCATTTCCATCAGCAGCACGGCGTCATTGTCCACGGACACCATAAGAGCTTTGCCGCAATCTGCATCCACATATACCGACATCACACTCCCTTCATTTCCGATTGATACAAGATACAGCCTCTCAAGCCCTTGCGTATATTTATCTACATCCTCAAGAAATCCTGCCCTCAGAGAATCCCCGTCTTCCGCAGTAAGACTTATAATCCTAAGATCCGTGAGTTTACGCAGCAGGTCATTGTCATCCCGTCTCGCTATTCTCTGCAGAAGCGATCTGGACATAGTCACCGTCACCACTCCTTCATTCGGGCCATATCGGCTCACCAGTTCATCAAAGGACTGCGCCGCCCCCCACAACGGAGCGACAACAACCATTACCAGCATGATTACAACCTTCCTCATATCCTATTTAATTTTGAATTTCAACAATACACTTTCCTCCAATGCCGCCACTGTCGAATCAGACTGAGCCATCCTCACCTGCACAGCTCCCAGGCTCTGGTCCAACGCCATCTGTACATCTTTCAGGCGGGACAGTCCAATATCCGCTATCTCCATGGCAAGAGTCTCGTCCGCCACCTGCCTGCCCCCCACAGTAAGTACATATCCGGCATTGCCCTTGGACCAGTCAGCCGGAACAAACACCCATACTGCTGCAAATACAGCTGCAATGCCGATAACAGCAGCTGCAATACCCAGCATTCGCCTTCTCCTGCTGCGGATTTTTGTCTTTCCGGCAACTAAAATGCCGGCATCAGCCCTTTCCTGCGCAATATATCCGAACAATGGCCTGTACCCGACACAGTCTTCAGGGACATCCCCTGCAAGAAACCTCCTGCGAAGTTCCTCCTCCTGAGCGGAAGATGCACTTCCATTAAAATAAAGTTCCAGCAATTTTCTAAAATTGTCTTCTGATCTCATCTCCTTCAGCATTTTATTCTCCTGTTTTCAATAAATACTCACGAATCCTGCCCCTCGCCCTGCTCAACAGCTTTCGGGCATTGTCTCCACTGCATCCTATAACAGAAGCGATCTCATCCATCTCATATCCCAGGATATCCCTGAGAATGAACGCAGAACGCTGCTGTTCGGGAAGTTCACGAACTATTTCCCGCACCCGGCCCACCTCATCCTTCAAATCTACGCGCAGTTCTATGTTCTCCCCACTGTCCCGCCATCCGACCGCCTCTATGCCTGTCCTCCTGCTGTATCCCGCCGACCTGACTGCATCAAGAGCCCTGTTACGGGCGACTTTCATCAGCCAGGCCCCGGGGCAGCTGACATTTTTCCCTTCTGAAACCGCTTTAAGACATGTCAGGACTGTATCCTGGACGATGTCCTCAGCCAGATCACTGTCTCCGACAATGTTCCTTACGAAGACATACATACGCCTGCGGTTTGCCTCTACTTCACTTGTTATATCTAAACTCATATCACTAAGACGGATAAGAACATGGATTTGTGACAAAATTGAAGATTTTTTTTAACTTTGCATAACCGTTGATTTTTACGATTATCATCAATAATCTACAATATGCACAAAGATATCCATTTCATTAGCGCGGACGAGGCCGTCAAGGTCGTAAAATCCGGAGACCACATTCACTTCAGCAGCGTTGCGGCAGCCCCAAGGGTGCTGATTGACGCACTTTGCCGCAGAGGCGACACCGGTGAACTCAGGAACGTGCGGATACACCATCTGCATACCGAGGGAGCAGCTCCCTACACCAACGCCAAGTATGAAGGAATCTTCTTCCACCAGGCGTTCTTCGTAGGAGGCAATGTACGCAAGAACGTTCAGGCCGGATATGCTGACTACATTCCCATCTTTCTGAGCGAGACCCAGAAACTCTACCGCAGCGGAGTGCTGCCATGCGATGTGGCCATGATTCAGGTGTCCCTCCCCGACAAACACGGCTACGTATCCATGGGTACTTCCGTGGATGCATCACTGGCCGCCGTAGAATGTGCAAAACACGTAATCGCTGTAGTCAACAGGCACGTGCCCCGCGCCTGGGGTGACGCCATCATCCCCCTATCGATGATAGACACCTTTGTAGAGTGCGACTCAAAACTGGAGCCAGCCCATTTCTCCGAGCCATCCCCCATAGAGGCTGCCATAGGACGCAACTGCGCTGCTCTGATTGAGGACGGAGCCACCCTCCAGATGGGCATCGGAGCTATTCCCAATGCGGTACTCGCACAGTTGGGCGGCCACAAGAACCTCGGCATCCACACAGAGATGTTCGCTGACGGTGTGCTGCCACTAGTAGATAAAGGCGTAATCAACGGTGCCGAGAAAAATATAGACAAAGGCAAAATGGTATCTACATTTCTCATGGGCTCGCAGAAAATCTATGACTTCATCGACGACAACCCCATGGTGGCCATGATGGACGTAGGCTACACCAATGATCCCTACGTCATCGCAAGAAACCCCAAAGTGACAGCCATCAACTCTGCCCTGCAGGTAGACATCACCGGACAGGTATGCGCCGACTCCATAGGCACCAGGTTCTACTCCGGTGTCGGCGGTCAGATCGACTTCATATACGGAGCATCCCTATCCAAGGGCGGCAAGGCCATCATAGCCATGCCTTCAGTGACCAATAAGGGTATAAGCAAGATAACACCTGTCCTCACTCCCGGTGCCGGCGTCGTGACCACACGCAACCACATTCACTGGTTCGTAACCGAGTACGGAGCTGTAAATCTCTACGGCAAATCCCTTCAGGAGAGAGCAAAGGCAATCATCAGCATCGCACATCCCGACCATCAGGAGGAGTTGGACCGCGCCGCCTTCGAGCGCTTCGGACCGCACTTCCACTTCATCGGCTAACCTTTCAGGCCAAAACAGTACAAAAGGCAGTCTCCCGCCGTCCGGGACGGCTGCTTTTTTCATTTACACGCATCATTACTGCGGCTGATAAGCATTTTATCCTATTTTTGCGGGCCGGACAACACCATGAGGAAATTCATAAGAAGACATATCGCCGTCAAGCTGCTGCTCCCTGTGCTTTTTATAGCGTACATGGGCAGCATCTCGCTGTTCCCTCATGCCCACATCATAGACGGATGCAAGATTGTACACTCCCATCCCTTCGCCGGTGACGGGCACGGTCACGATGCGAAGACCGCCCGTACCATACTGATTCTTTCGACATTCAGCATCGACGGTGAGATTCTGCAGAGTCCTCTGCCGTCGGTATTCCTGCCTCTGCGCGGATTATGCTCAATACCGTCCGTACATGACGGCGCAGCCCAGTGCCATATTCAAACGGAAAACAGGAGAGGCCCTCCCGCCGTCGCCTGACATCAGTCCGGCAATCTGCCGGTGACAACACATTCCTCCATGGACACCGCAATCAGCCATATACAATAACACCCGTTTGAATCAAACTCACATATGAACAAGAACATTTTCACCTTATTTGCTATAATAATTCTTACGACACTGCCCGTCACGGCCTCAGCCGCCGACAACGACCCAGACCGCTCCGATGCCAACATCATAGGTCATGTCACGGACAAAAACACCGGGGAGCACCTGCCGTACATCAACGTTACTATCAAAGGCACCATGCTGTACACGGCAACAGACGCCTCAGGACACTATTTTCTCAAAGACCTTCCCGAAGGCGACTTCGTTGTCGAGGTATCCTGCATGGGATACAAATCCCAGAGCAGGACAGTCAGCCTTAAAAAAGGTGTCACCCTTGAGCTGAATTTCGAGATCGAGGAGGACATAACCATGCTGGACGGAGTTGTCGTATCGGCCAACAGGAGCATAACCACCAGGCAGATGGCGCCCACCATCGTCAACGTAATGACTCCACTTCAGTTTGACAAGCTCAACGCGTCCACAGTTTCCTCCGTCATAGCATTCCAGCCTGGCGTAAGAGTCGAGAACAGCTGCCAGAACTGCGGTTTCCAGCAGGTGCGCATCAACGGCCTTGACGGTCCGTACACCCAGATACTCATAGACTCCAGGCCGGTATTCAGCGCACTGTCAAATGTGTACGGCATCGAGCAGCTGCCCGTAAGCATGGTGGACAGGGTGGAAGTCATGCGAGGAGGCGGCTCGGCCCTGTTCGGGTCATCGGCCATAGCCGGCACCATCAACATCATCACCAAGGAGCCTCTGTATAACAGCGCCCAGCTCTCACATACCTACACCAATATCGGCGGGACCTCCGCAGGCGAGAACAACACCTCCCTCAACGCGTCCCTGGTCTCCGATGACTACAAGCTCGGTATCGCAGTATTCGGACAAAACCGCCAAAGACACGCCTACGATGCTGACGGTGACGGCTATACGGAGCTGCCCATGATCAATGCCCAAACTCTGGGGACCCGTTCGTACCTTAAAACCGGACTCCATTCAAGACTCACGGCCGAATACCATCACCTGAGCGAGAAAAGGCGCGGAGGCGACAACCTAGACCTGCCTCCACACGAAGCCAATATCGCCGAGCAGGTACAGCACAGCATCAATACAGGAGGACTCAAATTCGACTATTTCTCCCCTGACGGAAGGCACAAGGTAAGTGCCTTCGCCTCCGCGCAGCACATCAACAGGGAAAGTTACTACGGAGCAGGCAAAGATCCCAATGCATACGGAGAGACCACCGACCTCACATGGGTTGCCGGGGCACAGTATGACTATAGCTTCAACAAGTGCCTCTTCATGCCCGCAGACCTTACTGTCGGTGCGGAATTCAACCAGGACATGCTCCACGACATGATGACCGGCTACGGCAGGGACATGAACCAGAATACCTGGACCGCCAGCGTATTTGCACAGAATGAATGGAAGAACGACAAATTCGGCATCCTCATCGGAGGAAGACTCGACAAGCACAACCTCATCAGCGCCCCGGCGTTCAGTCCCCGCGCCACCCTGCGCTACAACCCCACCGGCAACATCAACCTGCGCGCAAGCTACTCCTCCGGCTTCAGGGCTCCCCAGGCATTTGACGAGGACCTGCATATCGACAATGTCGGCGGCACGGTATCCATGATACGTCTGGCTGACGGCCTGAAAGTGGAGAAATCACACAGTGTCAGCATATCCGCCGACATGTACATGCAGAAGGGCAACTGGCAGGGCAACCTGCTGGTGGAAGGCTTCTTCACCAGTCTCAACAATGTATTCGCACTAAGGGACATAGGCTTTGAGAACGGCATTCTTATAAAGGAACGGTACAATGAATCGGGTGCCAGAGTATACGGAGGCACCATCGAAGGCAAGCTTGCATGGAAAAATATCTGGCAGATTCAGGCCGGCTTCACCCTGCAGCGGGCGGAGTACAAGGAGGCCAGGGTATGGAGCGAGGAGGGAGACGTACAGCCGGAGAAGCACATGTTCCGGACACCCGAGGCCTACGGATACTTCACGACATCAGTTAATCCGGTTGACGGTCTGTCCTTAATACTGAGCGGGACATACACCGGCCGTATGCTGGTGGAGCACCATCAGGGATACATCGCCGAGAACAGGACCGAGCTCACCCCCAGGTTCTTCGAGCTGAACTTCAAGGTCACATACGACTTCCGGATCTACAACTCAATAACCCTTCAGATCAATGCGGGAGTCGGCAACATCCTCAACTCCTACCAGAGAGACTTCGACCAGGGCCCCGACCGGGACTCCGGCTACATCTACGGCCCCGGTATGCCCCGCACCTACTTCGCCGGCATCAAACTCTCCTACTGATCTGAAGCCAGGACGGCCTCAGACGCTGTCCTGGCCTCCTCAAACTTCTGCTTCATCGTGGGATTCTTATAAGTCAGCTTGCGGATGGTAAGATCCTGGACATCCTGATTGGCCAGCCGCAAGTTGTTTTCTGAACCCAGAAGACTGGATTTCAGTTTCTGCAGCTTGGTGATAGTATCATCTATGTATTTAATGGCTTCCTCAAACTTTTCCGCAGACTTCGTATAATGCCTTCCGAACTGATCCTGGAATGTCTTGAGTTTGTTTTCGAAATTGGTCACATCCAGCTCCCTGCTCTTTACCTCCGCCAGCTGCCTCTTGTACTCCAGGCTCTTCCTGGAAGTCTGCACCAGAAGCGTGATTATCGGAACGAAAAACTGGGGACGGACGACATACATCTTCGGGTAGCGGTGCGAGACATCGACTATACCGCCGTTGTACAGGTCACTCTCGGGCTCCAGCAGAGACACCAGCACGGCGAACTCGCAGCTCTTCTTTCGACGGTCCTCATCCAGTTTCTTGAAAAAATCCTCATTTTTGTGCTTCGTCGCTGTAGTATCCACCTCGTTCTTCATCTCGAACATGATGGACACATACTCCTCATTGCCTTCAAAGTCACGGAAGATAAAGTCGCCCTTCGTCCCTTCGGCCACCTCATTGTCCTTTTCAAAGTATGCTGAGGGCATAAACGGCCTCAAATGCTGGGCAAAAAGAGTCCTGCAGTGGGCCTCCAGGCTCTCCCCTATCATCTTGGTACTCATCCGCAGCTTCATGTCCTTGTAGTAATCCACCTGTTCCTGCTTGACTCTCAGCTCATTCTCATAACGCTTAGTCAAGTCCTGCTCCCTCTCGTGAGACTTGAATTTCTCCAGCTCCAGCTCCGAGTTGAGCTGCAGGATGCTGTTTTCCTTTTCCTGAAGAGCCTGCCTGGCCTTACCCTGTTCCTCCATCACTGCGATTCTCACCTTGTCCTCCCCCTGCTTTACCGCAGCCTGCAACTCCGCGATAGCCTTGTCCTTCTCCGCCAGAGCTACACTGCGTTCCGAATCCTTCTGCGCCGCTATATTGTCCAGCATAACCCTGAGACGTGAGGTCTCCTTTTCCATCTCGCCTTTGAGACGGCTGATTTCAATATCCTTCGCACTGAGTTCCTGCTGCTTGACAGTCAGTTTCTTCTCAAAGTCCTGCTCTGCTCTAGCCGCACTGAGCTCCTGCTCCGACCTGCGCCTGGCCTCCATCTCGTTCACGCGCCGCTCGAGCTCCTCCCTGAACTCCGCATTCTTCACCTGATTTACGATGGATGCGTAATCCGCCTCGTCCACCTGGAATACATTCCCGCATTTGGGACACTTCAATTCTTTCATAATGTATATCTATTTAACCGTTTCTTCTTTTCTATCCCGCGCCACAGGGATGCCAAGCTGCATACGGTATTTGGCAACAGTCCTGCGGGCTATGACATAGCCCATATCTGTCAGTACATCGACCATACCGTCATCCGTAAGAGGATTGCTTTTATCCTCGTCCGCTATGATGCTCCTGATATCTTCCTCCAACACGCGTGACGAGACCCTGCCTCCGGACTTTTCTATACCCTCTGAGAAAAAATATTTCAAGTTATAGCGTCCATAATCAGTAACTACCACCTTGCCGCTGACCGCACGGGAGACAGTAGACTTGTCCAGCCCCGTTTTCTCCTCAATGTCATTGAGCATCATCGGTTTCAGGGAAGACACCCTGCCAGTCTCAAAGAAGTCCTTCTGAAAGTTCACGATGGCCCTCAGCGTACAGGAAAGGGTATTCTGATGACTGGCACTCACTCCATCGTACATCCCGGGCATACCCAGCACCAACTTCCCGTTTTCATTCCTGACAGTAAAACAATTATCCTCATGTCCATACTCTTCCTCCATCTCACCAATCACCATCATCCGGCCCTTATCTGCGTCTCCATACTCGCCTTTTCGGCATTTCTGATCATCCGCCGGGCAGGCATCCGGGGCAAAGTTTTTGTCAATATGGATATCAAGCGGGGATCCGGGGACGTATTCTATTCTCAGCGACACCTTATGTCCGATGAGCGAAAGTAAAGGAGTGACTGCCTCACGCAATGACGGGCAGACCTCTTCCTGCAGGACCTTTTCTTCCAGTTCATTGAGGATTTTATCCACATCGCCGACAGGTGCCCCTTCCTTCCGCAGGATATCCAGGGCACGGTTGATTTCGGCCAGTCTTTCACTTGCTTTTTTATTCACTGTCATATTCCGTTTAATTATGCCAACGCCTCCTGCGCTTGCAAACATTATGCCAAATAATCCGCAATCCTATGAAATTGCGCAAGCTTATTGCATCTGGCACAATACTTGCTATGATTAACAGCAAACCATCATTTAAAAACAGAACTATGTACAACAGACGATTTACACCGGAAAGAATCACCCATCTCTCAGAAAATGAAATATTTGTCTTCGGCTCCAATCTTGCCGGGGCGCATGGTGGAGGAGCCGCCCGCACAGCTCTCGAGCATTTCGGAGCCGTCTGGGGCGTAGGCGTCGGTCTGCAGGGACAGAGCTACGCGATACCCACCATGCACGGGGGCACGGACGCCATCAGGCCGTATGTGGACCAATTCATCCGGTTCGCGGCCGAGCATCCGCAATACACCTTCCTGGTAACCAGGATAGGATGCGGCATCGCGGCCTTTTCCGCAGGAGACATCGCTCCGCTGTTCGCAAAAGCCATCGACCTGGAGAATATAATACTGCCCAAGGACTTTGTGGATGTCATACAGAGCACCCAGGACAAGCCGGACACCGCTACATGGACAGCGGAGTCGAGAACTGATTTCATAAATCGGTACACCTCACTGATGCAAAAAGTCAAAAACGGCGACAAGAGCTGTTACTACAGAATAAGGGAGATGCGTGCCGACATATTCCAAAAGGTGACTATATACGACAATACCCTAAATGAGTTTGTCTGATGTAATCTTAACTTTGGGATAGGAATGCAACATTTTCAGTTATTATCCGTTATATTTGCAGCGTTATAAAGAAAAAGTCACCGTCATAGTGCCAAAATGACAGTGACTTTGAAAGCACTCACCCCTTGTTGCAGCAAGGTTAGAGTAGGAAGAAAGACAACATTTATTTCGGGTACTGTTTTCCTTTGGAAGAATTTACCCTACTATTCATTGGCTGCAAATTGTTCAAATGGTCGGTACCACCAAGTGCTTTGGGTTTGGAATGGTCAACATTCCAACCCATTTCGCTTGATTTACCATACGAAGGTTTGTACATAGTGTTACCGTATTTGTCTTGTCTGTACAAATCTGGATTTTTCCCTCTTATGATACCGCCTTTATCCCAAATTTGGTCAAGCCTTTCATCGGAATAATAAGCCATAAGCATCCGTTTTTAATGATTAAACATGTTAACAGTCCTTGTTCACGAAGGGGAACTCCGCCATCTTAGTTACAGAAAGATAGGTTAAGCTGTCGTTGTATCGGTTAGGATTTTAAGCACAACGATACGCCGATGGCACTAAACTTACGAATCAGCAATCGCTATACCACTCTATATTTCTGACAAAATGACATATTTAGTTCAGCAGCGTTACTATGAAAAATGAATGAAATTATGAACCGAACAATTATTTCAATCGAAGTTCAAGACGAAGGTGGTAAAGAAGCCAACATTATCGTCAGAGGAGAACGCAACGGTCAAATCCTATTTGAGGAGTTATTCAAATATCATGATGAAGAAAAGCATCCTTTACGCTTGCATCTTCTAAAAGAAGAATATGTTGAAGAAGGCTATCGTGCTGAAGGGAAGATATTAGGAGTTATGTGCATTCAAAAACTTTTGAGGGATATTACGCACAGAAGTAAATACAGTATCAACGGTTCTGATTACAGAACGACTGATAAGTCAAAACTCACACTTGAAATTGTGGAAAATAGGTTAAGGGAAATAGCAGAACGCCATAATATAAGTTTGAATGACGAAGAAGTATTGTACTTATACAGTAAAGAATACGGTAGTCTGACAAATGAAATAGCAGATATTCTTTTTCCAAGATATGGGTTTAAGGGTATTTATCCAACACCCAGATTAAGAGCGGAATAGTTCATTTTTACGACTTTCTAAATATTCAATTCTATTTTTGTCCGTTATCAACTCAACAGTTTCTATCTTAATGGTATCCCTTTTGCAACCAAAAGTTAAACAATCAAGGAATTGTCCAGAATCAGATATTCCACGAACATTATACTCTTTAGTTCGGTCTGATTTTAAGCAGACCCAATCTTCGCACTTTATTTCCATAACTTCTATTACTTAGATTCAGAATAACGCAAAAGTACGCATTTTATCCTTATCTTTGCACCGTCTTTCGGGACAAAGTTTGAAAATAAAGGAAAGTGCCTTATACTCGATAAATCGCCAATTTAAGAAGTACAAACGAGGCACAGAGAACAGCTCATACCGTGGGCTGCTCATCTGTGTGTTTGTACAAGCGTTTGGCGATGCTTTCGAGGTACACGGATGGCAGCCCACTTTCTATAACTAACATTGTTAAACTTCTCCTATTGGTTGCCTGTGGAGGAAACGAAAATGTAAAGTTATGGAGTTATCACCATCAGGACTTGTATTAACTGGCTTAGGAGTAGGAGCAATCATTTTTATCGTTATTTTCCTTGTTGTAGGATTGGTAATGTTTATGGTTGCTGTAGGAAGAATGGCTAAAAGACTTGGACGCAACGTGGCCTTCTATGTTATTCTATCCTTGTTTGTCACGCCATTTGGCTGCGCTTTCATTCTTTATTGTAGCGGAGAAACTGAAGAACATAGAAAGATTCGTTATTATGAGGATGAAAGAAGATATTTAACACGCCAGGCATCTCAGAATACCAATTCCATGCCCAGTAATTCTTCCCGTGAGGAAAGAGAAAGGGATGAACGCTTCATGCCACGATAGGACATATACAAACGCCTTAATTGGGTCAGGATTTATTTCCTACCCTTTTTCTTTTGTTTCAAATTCTCCCGTACCTTGCGAATATCGGTATGGATATTGACCTCAATAAAATCTTTGGGGTCATGTTCCTTGTTGAGAATGTCATCGGGTATGAAACCTTTGCGGATTTTCTTCTGTTTCATTCTATGCAACTAATTGTTTGTATGTAATCCTTGTTCCTTTGCAATTTGCTATAAGTTCGCAAATCCTTTTGTCATTAGAAACTTTGCGGGTATTATAGCGGAAACAAAACTCATCAAAGTATTTCTGCATGTGCTTACGGCTGATGAAATTGTAGATACCGTTTATTGACCGTTTACAATAGTTGCTCCAGAAGGATTCAATGGTATTGGTATATGCCCCGCCACTTACATAAATACCATGACCATGGTCAACTACATGGTGGTTATATACCTTGTTCACGGTTTTGTATCCGCACCATTCGTCAGAATACAGTGTGGCGGTACGCTTTACTTTCCGAAGTATAGGTGCGGTAAGTTGCTTGTAACTTGTATTCTTTACCACTTTACAGAATACTTTGCCGCCACGCTGCAATACGCCCATGACGGGCACTTTGTCTTTGAAACTTCTGCCTTGGGAGTTTTTGACTTTCTTGTTCCAATGACGGTTTTTATTCTTGCCGCCTACAAAGGTTTCATCCAGTTCTACTTCACCGTCAAACTTTTCATTTGGGTCTTGCTTAAAACTCTGTCTTATCCTTTGGGTCATGAACCAAGCCGTCTTTTGCGTGACTCCAAGGTATGACGCTATTTTGATTGAACTTGCTCCTTTCTTATCCGATGTAAGCAGGTATATCGCCACGAACCAGTCAGTCAAAGGAATTTTAGAGCCTTCCATAAATGTACCCTTCTTGATATTGAAGTTCTTCCCCGTGTTCTTGCAACGGTACAGACCATCGCCACGCTTATATACTTTTGAGGTTGGGTCAAAGGGAGAAACTGGCACTCCGTTCTCCCAAAGTTTATTCTCCAAGAATTTGATACAGTCTGCCTCTGTCTTGAATGTATTTTGAAGTTGCTTCAAAGTACGAAATTCGCTAAAGTTGAAAGTTGCCATACCCAAAATGTTTTGTGTATTTGGGTATATTAACTTTGGTGAGAAAAATTCTTGGGAAAAACACTCCGCTGGCGGTAGCAGATATAAGAAGAAAGAAGTGTTCAGATATGGGCTTAATTATTCAAAAATGCGTTCATAGACAGCTATCCAGGCCAGACCTTTGCCAGATACATAGCCTAAATAACTGCCACGGTATTCTAACCGATATTTCATCAGGATGTATTTATGAAATCGCCCATATCAAAAACGCTTCTTCTTTTCTATATTATAACAAGCAAGCGAAAAATTCTGTCGCAAAAAGGCGAAAAGTTTTCAACAAAATAAAAAAAAAACCGCCCAAAACTTTCGTCTTGAGCGGTTTTATCTAACAAAGTTTTCGACTAAAAAGATTTAGGGTATTGTCGTATATAGTCACCTTCCAAAATACCATCGCATTGGTCAACCAAGGATTCTACATTACTGAGAGCGGCAGGAAAATCGTCCTGGACAATAACAGAATGCTTTCCGGCACAAAATTCTATTCAAAGCAATTCGATGTTTGCGATATCCCGGCAATCAACGGCCGCACGACCATCGAGGTCGTAGATACGGACTGTATGCTGGAGGGAATCAGACTGCTGGACGAAGGCTACCGTCCTGCCGTCCTCAATATGGCGAACCGGAGCACCCCGGGCGGCGGTGTTCTGAACGGAGCCGGCGCACAGGAAGAAACCATCTTCAGGAGAACGGACATATTCCGCTCACTATATCAGTTTGCCCCCTCCGCAGAAGACTACGGCATCAGGAAATCAAGCCTCCAATACCCCATGGACCGGAACTTCGGAGGCATCTATACCCCTTCGGTCACAGTATTCCGAGAAGAAGAACGCAATGGCTTCCGTCTGATGGAAGAGCCCCGCGAGCTGGACTTCATATCCGTAGCCGGCATGAACCGCCCGGATCTGAAGCTCAATGGGATGATCGTAGACCACTTGGTCGAGCCCATCCGCCACAAGATCCGCACCATCCTGCGCATAGGCCTGGCACACGGCCACGACTCTCTGGTGCTCGGAGCCCTCGGATGCGGCGCCTTCCACAATCCCCCCGCTCAGATAGCCCGCCTCTTCCACGAAATCCTCATGGAAAAGGAGTTCGCCGACAAATACCGGCACATCTCCTTCGCCATCCTAGAGGACCACAACTCCCACAGAGACCACAACCGCGAGGGCAACTACCTGCCTTTCAAGCGGGAGTTTGAAATTTGAGTTTTTTCAGATTTTCGGTATATTTGCAGAAAATCGCGCTCAAAGGTATACACTATCTACCTTTAAGAACGATTTCCTGCAAATAATTTATTATGGATAAAGTAAAAGACATAATGGAGCGATGGAATGCTCTCCAGCCTCTTTCCGAAAGAGACCGGGAGATGCTGAGCCGTCGGTTCACCATAGATTTCAACTATAACAGCAACCACATAGAAGGCAACACCCTTACATACGGCCAGACAGAGATACTCCTTCTTTTCGGGAAAATCATAGGTGAGGCCAACGCAAAGGACGTGCAGGAAATGACCGCAAGCAACGCCGGCCTCCGTATGATGACCGAAGAGGCCAAGCTGAGGGACATCCCGCTGACACAGAATTTTATCCGGGCGCTTCACAAAACCCTATTGCGTGAAGACTACACGGTATACAGTAATCTTCCGGGAGGCCGGACGACAAGCTATACAATCCACGCCGGAGAGTACAAGACCAGACCCAACAGTGTCATAACAAGGTATGGAAACAGGTTTGAATATGCCTCTCCTGAAGAGACACAGGCCCTGATGACCGATTTGGTCAACTGGTACAACGAGGCCGAACATTCCGGAAAATTCACACCCGTCGAGCTGGCAGCACTGTTCCATTACCGATATATCCGCATTCACCCGTTTGAAGACGGGAACGGGCGCATAGCACGCCTGATGACGAACTACATCCTTACACGTCACGACTATCCGATGATTGTCGTCAGAAGCCGCAAGAAAAATGAATATCTGGAAGCCCTCCATAAAACGGACCTCACGGTAGGCGCAAGTCCGTCACTTGGAGCACATGCGTCCAAACGCGACATACAGCAGTTCCTGACATACTTCTCCAGGCTGTTCGTCGATGAGGTGACCTACAGCATCCGCTTTCTGACCGAGCGCGGCGACAATATCTGGTGGTTTGACGGCCAGCGGATCAACTTCCGCAGCGCCAGCACCAGCAAAATACTCAATCTCATGCACAGCGTCCCCGACATCACCATCGCCGACCTGTCAGGCAAAGTCGGGATCAACACAGCCGCCGTCAACAAACAGATCAGGCAACTGACCGACAAAGGATACATCCAGCGCTCGGCAAACGGGGACTGGCGGTTGGTCATCACTCCGTCGGTGTAACCGCAAAACGACTATTTCCCTAGATATCAGAAATAATAATAACTTTGCCGAACCGAAAGCGACCATATCTGAAGTGGTACATTTGAAAACGCTATAGGTGGTACATTCAATGTGATATAGTCAACGTAACCAAAGTATTCCTTGTATTTCCTTGACACTATATCATAATATCGGATCATTTATGTCATTATCAACTACATTATTGCTCCGATTCCCTCCTCCTAATTTGCGTAAGACGTTCGCACTCAAACTATTATTGTTTTCATCCGCGTTCAAATCTGACCTTAATAAGTTATATGTATTAAACATTGTACAAGTCGTAAAGTTTTCTGGGATATACCTTTTTACAGAAGATCTATTCCATAAAGGATGGTAGATAATTGTACAATTGCTTTGTTCTATCCAATAGTTCTTCCCCTCATATTCCAGTCTACACTTTTCCGCACTTGCTTTCAGTATGTTGTTCCAATCCTTCAGTTCCTCATATTTTTTCCTATCCTCTACGTTAAAACCGAAATTGTAGTTTTTATCCAACATTAAACGAAGTAATCCGACTCCCATTCGCCAATCAAGCACATGATGGAAACCTCGGTTACTATACGTCAACAAGCACTTCTGACATGCAGTAAGGCAACCACGCCGATGATCCTCCGTGATCAGAGATTGCATGAAACTTTTGTCTTTCGGAATTGCATGAGGATCAAAAGTATCAAAATCCACGATACTCTTGATCAATTCCTCCAATTTGCCCTCTTGATACAGATAGCTTACAATCCCGGCTCCGTTAGGCAAAGCGTCACTTAAGCAAATAGAAGGGCAGCCACGCTCATCTTCTATCTTCTCACTGATTTCTATTTCTTCCGGCTGAACGTCGAGTTTATCTGCCAATGCCCGCTGCAATAAAAACGCTGCGGAATAGAATGCCGCTCTTATCGCAGATCTGTTTCCTGACTCCAAAGAAAGATTCAGCGTATCCGGATATGATTTCAATTCCAGTTTTATCATCTCGGTTATTTTTTTTGAGCCCAACGCAATTTTTAGTTCATTTCCTTCTGCTTGTATCCGACTAATCTCACCATTATTATTCCTTTTGAAGAACATAAAGTTAGCTCTTTCCCCCATAGGATCCTCGACTCGTTGTGCGTTATAAGATCCTGCATAGAAATCACCGTTGTTATTATTTATGTGCCACACAGTAGGATCCTCACTCAAGCCTAATTCATAAGAAAATAAATCCACATTGCCAACCGTCCGCTTATTGGGTTCTTGATAAGCGGCACTATTGTCTCTTGCAAAAATCAATACTGGCGTGAAACGTTTTCCCCTGTCTTGATTTTCCACCGGCACACCAGTATTGCCTTTTATCTGCAAAGAGCGGTATGCCTGAGGTATGACTATCAATTTTTGATTATCCGCTAATGCGACTTGATCAGCCAAGACATCGGAAGGAGCCTCTGCTATTTCCGTTACTTGATGATTATCCTTATCGTTGACGGACAATATATACCTGTCAGCAAGAGCATCGCAACTCCTATCATAGAACTCAAGCCTTCCTCTGGCATTTGCATCTTCTTTTATTGGAATCGTCAATCCCTCAACACGATACTTTCCTTTATCTTTTGTCTTCTCCGCCCCAGGTGCGAACTCGGAAATAGCCATCTCGCTTGATCTGTCTATACTCTTTACACGCCTATGAGCATTGTCAAACCCATGATAGAAGCATCTCGAATCAGACGGCATTCCATACACGGGGAGGAATCCTGATTCGGACAAAAACTTGGCCAACCCCATCGTGCGATTGGTAGTCTTGCTTACGGCATTGTCAATCTGACTGACCAAATCTTGCTTGATCCATTTTACTATTTCATTAATATCTTCATTGATCTGCCCGTTCACATTGAACTGATCAAAATACCGATGCACGATCTCTTCTATCTCCTCCGAATGATCTCTTATCCACTGTTCAAGAACGCTCTTGTTTCGATTTTCCCATTCGTCCACTGTGCCAAATTCACCAACCGTATCTTGCAGTTGGTAGTTATAAGGAAGGTCCTTGTAAGCAACATGCAGCATTTCCTTGACTACCACACGTTTCATGATGGCTTTCTTCATTCTCACACTCCCGTCAGTTTCGTTATACGGAGCTAACGAAAGCTTAGGGGCCACAGGAATGCCGCCCACCATTTCGTCTATCGCCTTTGTATAGTAATACACATCATGACTTCTTCCCCGACAAAAAGTAAATGCGGTTGAAAAAGCCTGCCCACGGCGACCGCCACGTCCCACGCGCTGCTGATAATTATATCTTGTGGGCGGCATATTTCCTTGGTAGATAGCCTGCAGGCGCCCGATATCGACACCAACTTCCATTGTGGTTGTCACACACAGCATATCAATGGGCATGGTTTTCTCTTTACCCTCTCTCATCGCATTATCTTCAGCCAGGATTATATCCTTAAACTCTTGCAGACGAGTCTGAATGTCATCCGTCTGTCCCGACAGCTCTTCGGTATGCAGCCTCATCGGTTTCTTCTTCTCTTTCAGAATATCAAACGAAATGTAGTGTTCATGCAAACTTTCCGTAGGAATAGTGTTGTTCGAATCTAGAGTTGTCATACAACTTGTATTCGTACAAAAGCCAAAACCCATATTCGGATGCACTCTACCGCATTTAGGGCATTTCAGGTATTCTACAAAGGTCATTTTTGCAAACGAGAGTTTTCCAAGTTCCAAGGAAAGGACGTCTTGATCCGTGCAATTCTTCTTAAGATACCTCACCAAGGCCTCTCCCAAAGCCGCCACATCCGCTCCGTTTCTTCTGCAAAATTCCCTAATCGGTTTTCTAACCGCTGCTTTCAGATCGCCATAACTATCAGCATTATTTCTCGTCCTTTCCCTTTCTTCTTTATCCGGATAGAGATAATTGTCACCCATGACTCTGATAAAAGCATCCACAAACTCATATACATTGACATTATCCGGCAAAAGTTTCCGTAATTCCTTATATTCCTTCGAATTCAGGATATCATCTGATTGCGGCCCGCAGATATATCCGATGCCGGCGTCAAGTACGCTGACTCCCATATACTTGCCGAAAGAGTTGGCAAATACCGCATTCTCCAGCTGTCGCCTAATTTGATTTTTGAATTCAGTGTTTCTAAATCGATATTCCACCAATTTATAGCCTTGGAAGTCATAAGCAGCACTCCAATGATAGTCTTTATCTGAATTGTCTCTCTGATACCATTGATATTCAAATGCCTCTCCGGCCGGATTGATGCCTAACTGCAATAGTTTGCGAACAAGTGTGCCAGATAAGTCTTCACCACCTATAAGCTGAGACAACGGGATAGTATTCTGCCTGTATTTTTTCAACGGCTCATCATCATGGTCATCAATGGAATCAAAAATATCATCGGTCACGTTTTGTATATCTGGCCGCCTCCATTGCCGACGAACACTCTCACGAATCACCCCTTTTTTCGTTCCATTATTCAGTTCTCGCTTTACAAAGTCAATAATATCCTCTATCCAGACCCCAACTTCATTCACACATTCCACGAAAAGCATGCGCACCATATCCCTGTATTGCTCCCGCTCTATGCCAAGAGCTTGTTTGGCCGCATCTTCACGGCTGTCAGAAAAACCGATAAGCTTGGCCGAATTTTCATCCAACTGATACAAAAGTTCTTTGCTCAAGATCTGATTGCTGCGATCGATACCTGTACGAAAACTTCTGATAGGAGAGTTGGTGTATTTGCGCATTGTATAATCCTGCAGGCAATGGGGGCAGGCACAGGGAGCGGCATAAATTTTACCAGCTCTATTATCATCAATTTCTTGTCCCGTTCCCCTATCAACTACCCTGTACAAGAATCCTTGAATCCCATTCTTCTTGACGTCAGACCGTAACTCACTTGTCATAGAATCAGTGGAATGTTCCTTAGGAGTAAAACGCCCAGTCACCGCATCTAAATACCCAGGAATCCAACAAGCCTTACCATTTTCATATCTGTAATCACCTGAGCTAATCGCCACAACATGATCTGCCCCACCTTGGTTTGCATTCCCACCTGGCAGGTGGATTTCTGTACAGACATCCTGCGGCCAAAAAATTGCATAGTCACGGTACGACTTATTCTGAACCATAGGCGTGGGATTAAAGTTCGGGATTTGATCCAGATTGGGGAAATTTAGGGTAAGAGATACGCTGCCGTCTCCATTTTTTTTCCTGTTTCCACCGATGAATAGCCTGCCACAATTTTCACACCTCAAAAGTTCGAGTACTTTCCGATTGTCAGGACCTATCTCCTTGGGGGTATAGCTCAAATTGCGAACAGGCAGCGTTCCGTCCTCCAATGTCGGATTCAACTCTCCCCATAACCCTTCTATATATTTAAAGAATTTATGGAAACGGAAGCGTGGCAACTTGTGACTCTTCACATCTTTGTCAATATAACCCCTGAAAATAAAGAACCCTCTTAACGCATCTGCATTATTGTTGAATAATTTCTCGGTTAATTGGGTCTGTGAGACAGGGCGTCTTGTCCCGTCTGAATTCATGGGAAGCAACTGGTGAAAATCCCAAAATATCTGTTTCTGATACTGATCACAAAACTCTGTCAAATCAGCACATTTGAAATTGTTTTTTACAAAAGCATTGCACTTTTCTCTTCGGGTATCATCAGTTTGGGTTACAAAATTTTCATGGGTTAATTCTGCGAATTTCAGATAATTTATTGAATGGTTTTGGTCTTCTCCGATATAATCCGAGCCACGCTGTATGTTAAACACTTTTTCTTTTTCGAGAGTACTATAAACCCCGAAGAATTCTTCCATGAATTTTTGAGTTTCATCCTCACTTCCAAGTGAGGCAGAAGATGCCAGTATCCTTAATTGCGGATTCGGCACTCTATGGCCATATCCGTCATCGACAACAGGATCCAGTCCTATCGCATGATAAAGCATGCGGAGAAGACAAGCGACCTCACTGCCTGCTGTTCCCCTGTATAAATGCAGTTCATCCACTACAACATGGAATATTCGATGCTTCTTGGCTTCTTCTCTCTTGTCCTCCGGTAGGTCTTCTGCTGCCAACCACTTGCGAGTATCACTAAACATCTGCTCTTCCGCCCTTCTCATCAGCATGATACTTAACATGGAAATGTTGGTGATCATTATATCAGGAGCCCATTTCTGCATGTCCCAACGTGTGATCATCTCGCTAGTGCCATAAATGCCACCCAGTCTGGGCGAAATATACAAGGCTTCTTTTTTATCCGGATGATCTTTCACATATCCTTCAATGAACTCAAAATTCCTGTGCATTTTCTCCAGCTGCTCAGCCACTTCTCCTCTCTTCTTATCGCGGATCCTCCCCCCCTCATTCTGTAAAAGATCATAGCTCTTCTTAGCAAGGGTAGCCCCATTGTAGCCTCCAAAGTAAATCCTGTTATTGTTCAGATTTGTGTACATGAATTCCCTGACCGCATCGCTGTCCAAAGCTTCGCGAAGTCTCGCCATTTGGTCATCTACCAACGCGTTCATCGGATAAAGGACTATGGCCCTGATAGCTGCCGGACGCCGGTCTCCTTCTCGTTGTTTCGGGGCATATCTTATCTTACCATTATCATTTTCTCCCTTATACCAATCTGAGTGATCGGCCGCAGGAGACCATTTTTCTTTCTGACACTCCCTGAATATATCCGCAAAAAGAGGAAGCAGAAAAGCCTCTGTCTTTCCAGACCCTGTACCGGACGTAATCACCGTATTTCTGTATTTCAAATGACTGCCATTGTCATCAATCCCGGCAAAAGATTTCTCCATCATCCCGATCTGGTGTCCATAGGGGAGGTATTTTTTCATCAATCCAGGCATCAGCCCCTTAGCTATAAATCCGTCAAAGAACATCCGTGCCAATTCTTCACTTCCGAAAGCATCGGAAAAGTGCAAGATAAGATCATCCATCCTATCAATACCCGTCGCAGGAGAATATTCCGGAAGCACTTCAACATATGGTTCCTTACTCATATTCTCACCTGACTTTAAGATCGTCATACGTTCTGCATCAAGACGGGTATCATCAATTCGATAAACCGTTTCAAAATATCGAGCATAATCTTGCTCAATTTTCTCGAATGCCCCTAAAGGGTCCTGAGAAAAAAGATGTTCAAACTTTTTCATACTCTATACTATTATTATCTGTTCTTTACTAAAATTCGCTGCGTTCGGCATTTCTATCTGCTCTTCTGTTACATCATAGCATTTTTCAAAGGACTCTCCTCCCTGCCTAGAATAACCTATCGAGGAACGACCTGGTAAAAACTTCCAACTTTCCCTGATCAAGAATGTCAATACCTCGTTCATATAAGTCGCATCTCTATCTATACGATAGTAACCATCATTATCACCGCTATTTCTATAAAGATATACCTTTTGACGATAGACAATTGCGAGGGCACCGTCGGTATTTCCATCATCATACAGAAGCAAGTATCTCTCCCGATATTTTTTTCCATCAAACTTTGACACCCAATATTCTATTCGTCCGGTAAAACATCTATCATCGCTATACCGAACAGAATTTGTATTGTTTCCGGTAAGTTTAGAAGCCAAAACTTTGCAACGCTTCGATGAATATAACTTATACTTACACATGTATACATAATAGTTATCACTCCTATCATCACATATGAATACTTTATAAATCTCCGGCAATCCCACATTCATTAAATAAAGAGCCCGCTGTACATAGGTCGGTAGAAACAAGGAGGTAGGAAGAAACACTGAATCGTCCCGCTTATTCACAACTATCATGGGGCGACCAGTATTAAGATGGCAATATATAGAAGCCCATGTCACAAAACCAACGGGTATATCAGCGAACACATTATTTAGGTTTTCTAGATACCATTTTTTTCGGAAACCTTCACCTTTAGTCCTTATTCTGGGCAACAACGTGGAAGTCGGCTTGTTCAATGAATCAAGAAATTGACCGGGACGTTCCCTCCAGTCGTCAAATCTTGACTTGATTTCTTCAACTTCCGGGATTATATTAAGCAAAGAAAGAGCAAAGTCATAATCTAAAACCATCTCACATTTATGCTTACATAAATGACTAAAGTTGCTTACGTTAAAATTATAGTCAAGGATGATTATAGGAGGCAATAATTTTTCCTCATCTCGTCTCTCGTTGTTGTTTCTCACAGCATACACCCCTATACGTCTCTCCTCACAATACTCCAACAAATCTGAAATAAAGGACCTTGTATAACAACCAGAAAGCATAATCAACATAGCTCTAGGATTGCTATATATGGAAAAGGGTATACGTATAAATGTTGGTGGTAAAGCCTGACACTTATTGTTTGCATAATCTATATTCAATATACCGGCCTGAGCAAGGATTTTCTTTGTGTTACTGATAAAGCCTTCCCGTTGAATGTCAATGCCAAATCGAGCGGCTGCATAACTCACGCATTTTCTGAATTTATCATGAGCTATCTCAGATGTGTCTGAGTCATAGCAGCAGGCCGCCAAAAGATTCGTGAAATACAGATCGTCAGATATAGAGTCAAACTGTTCATTCCTCAAAGTGAAACCCCTTTCCGTATTTGGCAAACGGTAACACTCATTCACAAAACTCCCCAGATAAGCATAAGATTGCGTCTGTTCGACAACAACTCCAAAACGGCCATACCTATAAAAGTTCTTCGCATCATACATAATTGCCTGTCCACAGACAGAAATACTGTAGCAAAACCGAGTATTTTGGTCACTTTCTAAGCAAATGTCAATATAGCTATCAATATCCAGTCTTATCGGAAAGTCTTTCATATCCATAACAATCTTGTTTCCCTCTACTAGCTTCTCAAACCGATCGACTGCCTTTCCATTCAGGTTAAGATAGACATTAACTTTATCGACATCATAACAATCCGGCACATCAAAATAAGGGAGTGCGTTAATTAAGTATACTCCGCGGTTGTTTTTTACGCCACCTTTCATGACAATAGTTCTGGATCCGCTGTTGCCTGTCACATCATCTAATACTGATTGACTACCATACGAGCCTTTCACTTCACCCTGTATATAAAATACCGTCCATTCATCTCCAAACAGAACTTTCGTGTTTTCATGAGGCAACCGCTCCGCATCGTTGCCATGATCAGCACACCACTGGGCAAACGCCTTTACCTGCTCTCCTCTCGCGGCAATGATATAAGAACTGGCTGGAATGAAGTCCTCTGTCTGAATGAAAAGGCTTTTATCGTATTCATAGAAAAAGACCACGTCCTTGCAGGGCAGAGGAGCGATGCGGAGCTGTTTGTCGTTGATCGAATAAGCTTTCAGTTCTACAGTTTGAGAATCCAGAAATTTTACGAAAGAGGTATTATATCCTGCCAGTGTGCCAGACCCTCCTTCTTGAATCTGGAAATTCTCGTATGACACAGGCTGCTGAACAGTCGTCAGAAGGACAATCGAGTTTTCAGAGATCTCCGAATCTTCCGGCAGATAGATTCCCAAAGCGAAACGACCGCTGATGATGGTGTCACCAAAGTCCTTTACACCTTTTCTTTCTTCCAATTTCGCTTCGTATGCATCGATGTCAAAGCTGTCGATGACTGTCTGGATCTTTCGCGCCAATATGCCTTTGCTGCCACCGGTCAAATCGCGATCCTTCAAGAGGCGGAACAATTCTTCATTGGATTTCACGTCTTTAAGAGAATGTGTGATAAAACCGACTATCTCTTCAAAAGACCGGCTATCGGCAAGCTTCCATACACTCGATTTATATATGGCGTCTTGAATTTTATTCCGCATGGACGAAGACAGAGGAAGGTGGTACAAAATCCTGCCAGCATAATCATCATACTCCGCATTGGAACGCTCATATACGCTGGCATCCTTATCGAATCTACTGTCAAAATCATGGATCTTATTCCACAAACTCTTGATATAAGTCCGCGAACGCTGAGAGATTTCCTGCCCCACATTCTTCCATTCCTGTACATCTCCCATGTCGAACTTTGTAATGACATAGATCACAATGGATAAAAACGGTAATCGATGAATTTCGGCTTTCTTCTTATCTGTTCCGGCGATACGGATCCTGATATTTCCTTTTTCATCTTCATATTTGAAGTAATAGCTGATGCCAGCCATGCACATATGATTGGCCACGGCCAGAACATCGCCTCTTCCGTCTTTTTTCAAACAAGTGTAATACCGACAGTCCTTGTACTGGCAAAGCTTGTCCTTGTTCGGGCTTCCTTTCGGACATATATATTGATTATAGCAGGAACAAAAATCTTCCACGCAGGACAAAAAGTCCTCCATATAATCCTCCGCCTCGAGACCTGCTTTTTCCCCGATTTCCTCCAGCAATTTCTTATCTACATATAACAAAATCTCCCGTTTCCCTTTGGAAAAGAAATGGTCTATCAATCCTTCATTCCAAAGGAAATATTTATAATAACACTTATAAAACTGCTCATCCATAATCGAATTACTAGAAGTTCCATTCCACAAAATCGTGGTACGTATCAGCGAGTTGTTTCAGAATTTTCCCTATAGCAGAATCTTTATCTGTCAAAGTAATAATCAAAGTATCAATTGGGCGTGTAAGAGGCATCAACAACCATAGGCAGACACTGCGTTCCTTAGCTTTTTCACGATCTAGGCCCAATGTATTCTCACCCTTCATATACTTCATTTTATATTTTACAAGCTCATCGAAATCAGCACATACCACGCACCATCCTTCCAACCCGCGACATGAATCATATTGATAGACCCTACATTGATCTTTCGTAGGGTAAGTTGTTCGATTCTGCATATTAATCCCATCAAACAATGGTATTGCCTGATCCTTATAAAGATCCGCTTTTGAAAAATACCTATTCCCTCTCATATCAATCGAAACTTGTGTCGGAGGCTCCAGTATCAATATGTCGTAATTCTCACACCCGTTTCTAAGACAATTGTCCTGCAATGCGTCAAAAGTAGATTTTCTAAAATTAGGAAGAATTTTGATTTCTCCGCCAGGTAAATTACCATTCGGACGCACACTCCACTCCAAACCAACCAGTTTGGCAAATGCATTAACAAATGTAACTAAGTTCGCTTTTTGACGTCGTTCCAATATCATAGGACTGGGTCTTTGGAGGAGATTTTCCTCTACTCCATTATCCCATTCCTGCCGCAAGCCATTACGAATAAATTGATCCAATCCATCAGCCACAATCAAACGTTGCGGGCCATATATCTTGAACAATATTTTCTTTTCAATATCTGAAAAATCCTGACCTTCATCTATCAGCAGATAATCCCAATCGATAAATGTCTCAGTCATATCTTTTAGTGTCTCTACATCCTCTTTCCTACATTCTTCCACAACAAACGAGTATAAGTCTTGAATCAATCGCTCATAGAGTACCTCATATTCCGGCTCGGTAGGCGAAAGTCGCTCTACTCCCTTAATCCCGAACTCTTTCATCAGACTATGGAAAAAGGAATGTATTGTTTTAATTGAGACTGTCCTCCCATCTACTTTTGACGGAATAGGAGTGTAGTCAATTAATCTTTGGATATCGCTAACCAGAGCATGATTATAAGTTAGTAGTAGACACCTATTCGCTTTTTCTCCTCCCGCTAATCTAAATGCCAACTGCAGAAGTTGTATCGTTTTTCCCGTACCAGCCCGCCCTGTGATAACTGTCAACATGTTCCCCACCCCAAGAAGCAATCTATCTACTCCCGTATCTTTCCGGCTGATCATTTCAAATTTCAACTTCGTCAATCCTTTAGGCTTTCTTTCTTCTGTAAAAAGTTTAACTATATTCTGATATGCGTCTTTGCCATTGGAAAATAAATCCAAACGGAAATCATCTACATTATCCCTACTAACCGGAGCCTGAAGCAGTATAACTTCTATAAGATCCTTGAAATTAAAGCAAGAGTGCAATGCGTTATCCTGCACGCGGCCTCTCATCTGGAATAGATCCGATCTAGACAAACCATTAAACCACAACACATCGCATATATAAGGATTCACACCTAATTGGTCCACCAAATGATTTCGTAAAGAAAATTTAGCCTCAAAACATTGTCTTGATGCATTATGCCTTACTCCAGAGTAAAATACAAAATAATCCGTACCTTCATGGACAACCTTGCTAGCGGGATGAGATTTGATCTCTATATTACATATAAAGCTTTTAACCCTCAACTTTTCAATCGTATCTGCATCTCTAAATTTTACATTCCTCATTACTAAATTCTCAAAGAACCCCATAATAACCAGATCCAAGTCATTACGTTTCTGTCCGAAAATACGGATATTTGTCATAATATAAATTGATCCCTTCACATCAGGATACAACAACACGTCATCACGTAAATTGTCTTGCAGCAACTTTGCTGCTTCGTCTTCCTTAGAAATCAAGGTGGTTTCTTTAGCAAAACTCTTAAATACAACTTTTATCATAGCGTGCGCTTTATTATAGGTTCTTGATAGTGTAAGCACAAGTCATCACGTCAACTATTCAAAAAAATCAAAATACTCACTTTGAAGAATTGAACTTGTACTCAAATATCCAAAATGGATATTTAATGCTGAAAGATAGCGATTTTTATTTTGACTACAATAAAAAATAGACACTTAGCGGTAACAGCTATCACAACCTATTCCCGTCAACGTCTATATAAAAGCTCTCTCCGTTCAGGCTGACCCGCGCCCTGCCGTCCTTAAAAGGCGTCATGGTATCATAAAGGAATGGAATCATTACATCTCCTAGACTGCCTAATTCGGTACCCAGCGCACCCCACTTCCCGTCTTTCTTGACTATCATCCTTTCTGTTTTCCAAAAATTTCATTATAAAAATCGTCGTAAATCGCTTCCTGAAACACAGGGAGATCGCTGCGGCTGAACACAAAGCCTATTTTATTCGCATTGTAGTCCCTGAAGCCTATGAGATATCCCCCCCTCGGAGGGAATTATTGCGATACCGTCCTTCAATATTGAATCTCCCCTTTTTACTGTCTGCGCACATGCAAGACAAGAGAAGACCAATGTAAACAGCACCAGCAATGATAATTTGTTTGCAAAACGTAAATACTTAATACTTTTCATTATCCTATAATTTTTAATTCTACATATCGTAACTTTCTATCTTATCGATGACATATCCAGCCACATTCCGAGACATTCATTAAGAACGGAATCTCCACTTGTTATCGCATTATTAACATTTTACAAAATCAGTGGTTACTGCCATATTTCGTTTCACGCATTTTATATGCCAAATCCAAAGTGTATTGGCGCATTTCTTCATGGGTCATGACTCCGTTCCTAATGTAGTATGCAATCCAATCGTCAAGAGTCCACTTCCCTTTTTCTTCATTCAACTCCTCCTCGGTCAGGAGTTCCAATTTACTGAAATCCAATTTATCATTCATATCGTTTATTATCTGCAAAGACACCTTTTATTCGTCACACATATACACTATACTGTTAGCTCTCAACGCATCCCCCCTCTCTGATGTGATTTTCGCAACTTACCTAAGGTTTTATGACATTTACTACTATTTCCATCTTCCCATATCTCCTGTATTTTATTGTACATCAGCACGTCCATTTCATCCACAGTGAGTACGCCTTCTGATTGGAAGAGCAGTGCTGTTTCGTGCGCTGTCAACGGACGCTTTACTCCCTCGAAAAAATGATCAAGATTACTATCGTTATCTTCTGCGATTATTTCATCAACAGACATCCGCATCATCTTGTCTAATATCTTTTTACTCATGTTTTACATTTGTTTCCGACTAATTTTAGAATATTTCTCCGTTCAGGCAGGCTGACCTGCGCCCTGCAGTTCTGAAAAGTCGTCGCAAATCGAATAACTATCATCTTACCAAATCAGCGGTTACTGCCATATTTCATTTCCAGCATTTTACTAAATATACCCTATTACCGACTTCATAGTTATAACTTCCCATTTATCTCGTATATCTTCCTTACCTTACTTATTGTCAGCATCCTTGCATCTTCTACACTCATCCATCCTGTTCTCCGTATCTCCTCGCTGAGGACGGTTTTCACCTCGCCGTCCTCTACGAACACCTTGCTGCCGTTGATGTCCACGACCTCGTTCAGTAAATCTTTCTTGCCTTTGATTTTTCAAAAAATTGTAATTATAAATAGCTTTACTTGATCAGTTTACAGAAAAGTTTCCAAAAATCAAAAATACTTACCGATTACTGCCATATTTCATTTCCAATTTCTTATATACCAAATCCAAAGTGTATTGATGCAATTCATCGAGGGTTATGACTCCGTCCTTGGTATAGTACGCAATCCAATCGTCAAGGGTCCATTTTCCTTTTGCCTCGTTCAGCTCCTCCTCGGTCAGTAGTTCCAATTTGCTGAAATCCAATTTATCACTCATGGCATTATATTCTTAAATATTGGTGATAAGTTATATTTTATATCTTGCCATTCTGCATATAAATCCATTTTACCGCTTCAAGCGTTATTTCTCTGCTTTCCTCAACAGTCATCCATCCTGTTCTCTGTATCTCCTCGCTGAGGACGGTTTACACCTCGCCGTCCTCGACGAACACCTTGCTTCCATTGATGTCCACGACCTCATTCAGTAAATCTTTCTTGCCTTTCATTTTTCAAGATTGTCTGTCTATTTGTATCGACACGGTTCTCATAATCCTCTTCGGAATACAAAAAATTGGTCACAAATGACAGGAAGTTCTTAAAAACACGTGAATTCGAAATAAAGTTAAATCTAAGTCATTAATTATTTGGAAAATAGCGGCAAAAGTATTAAATTTAAAGTATCAAAAAACAAACATAAAACTCTTACCGCTATGATCACAGAGGACAAAGTTATTGAAATTTTCTACATGGCCGACGAATACAGCAGGGAATTTTCAAAAGTCAGGCAGAAATACTCCCTCGAAGAGGGACGGAATGACGGCAAACGCCGCAGGAACAAGCCCAACCGCATGAGCGATGCGGAGATAATGGTCATACTCATCCTGTTCCACACCGGAGGCTTCCGCTGCTTCAAGCACTTCTACCTCGAATACGTCAACCGCCACATGCGGCACCTGTTCCCCGTCCTCTCCTCCTACAGCCGCTTCGTGGAACTGGAGAAGGAGGTGGCCCTCTGCCTGGCGCTGTTCATCAAGGACGTACTTCTGGGCAAGTGCACCGGCATCAGCTTCACGGACTCGACGGCACTGAGAGTGTGCCACATCAAGCGCATGCACTCGCACCGTACTTTCTCCGGTCTGGCCCAGAAAGGAAAGACCACTATGGGATGGTTCTATGGCTTCAAGCTGCACCTGATAATCAACGACCGCGGAGAAATACTCAATTTCATGATTACACCCGGTAATACCGATGACCGCGAGCCGCTCAGGAACGAGCGCTACGTGCAGGACATCAGGGGCAAGCTCTGCGGGGACCGGGGCTATATCGGCAAGGCCCTTTTCGAGCTGCTCTTCATCAACGGAATACAGCTCGTCACGCGCGTGCGCAACAATATGAGGAACATGCTCATGCGTGCGGAGGACAAGATACTGCTGCGCAAGAGGGCCGTCATTGAGACCGTCAACGACGAGCTGAAGAACATCGCACAGATAGAGCACTCCAGGCACCGCTCTTTCTACAACTTCATTGTCAACATTCTCTCGGCTATCGCTGCTTACTGTTTCTTCCCCAAAAAGCCATCGGTGGACGTCGCTTTTGTCAATGACGAACAACTGGTCCTCTTCTAAATTATCTCGAACTCACGTTAAAAACCGATGTATAGTTATTGTCCATGCGCAGCGGAAATATTCTTCTGACAGTACCGGATGTGTAGAACCTGACCCTATAAAACATCCGAGTCCTGAAATTGAACTCTACATAACCCCTCTCAGGCTTCTGACCACAAATAGACAGCTGCCCTAACATAACGAAACGCTCCATGTCAGCATATTTAACCTCACTGAAAAGTAGGACTATGGGATAAAACTGGTTTGCTTTATCTCTCTCAATGAAATTCAGCTCTAAATCAGACAAATTGCTGTGAATTGCCGAATTTAAAGCATTAAGGCGTACAAGGTTGGAAGCCTCTGTTTTTCTCACAGCATTTGGGTCTCCGTCTGTCTCTTTGTTTTTCATGGCATTATAATTTGCGCCGTGCGGCAATGCCGCTGTCCGGTACCCGATTTCGGTCAGCACGGATTTGACCGATTCTTTTGCAATCTGCTTGAACTCCTTTTCTCCGAGTTGTACTATCTTCTTACTCATATGATATTGTTTTTATATAAATAGTCTATATTAATGGCTTTCAACTTATAATGACATCTTTATGGAAGCATGTATTCTTTGTGGATTATTGCTAAGGTGATGGCCTTTGCTTCCTCGACGGTCATCCAGCCTCCATTTTTCTGTATCTCTTCGCTTAGGATGGTCTTCACCTCGCCGTTCTCGACGAACACCTTGCTGCCGTTGATGTCTACGACATCGTTTATTGTCTTTTTTCTGCTCATAATAACTGATTCTAAAGCGGTCCTGAAAATTTCTTGACTGCATTGCCTCGGACGAGAGCATCATGGCGGGACCATCTATCCGTCCTCGCAGACTGCACCGCCTCTTCCTGCTGACGCAGGAGCTTGAGCAGCAGCCTCTCCCGGGCCAGCCGACGGTTCTGCGACTGGGAGCGCTCCTCGCTGCAGCGCACGGACAGGCCAGTGGGCAGATGAGTCGCACGCACTGCTGTCTCCACCTTGTTCACGTTCTGGCCGCCGTTGCCCCCGGAGCGGCAGGTCGAATAGACGATATCCCGCTCCAATATCTCGGGCAGCTCCAGGTCGTCGATGAAATGCACCCCTACGAACCAGTTGCTGCGCTTGTGTCCCGGGCGGTAGGGATTCCGGGTCGAATGCCACTGCACAGTTCCCTCCCACTCCGCTACTACCGCCTCCGGAATCTCTGCCTCAGAGGCCAGGATTATCGACATAAAGCAGTCCGGCTCAGACTTGTGCGGCTCGCTGTCGGAGACCGTAAGGCCGGGAACGGCGCGGCACAGTCCATCTGCTACGAGCCGGACCACGCGGGCACATTCCACCGGGCCGCGCCCTGCTGTTATCTGTACGTACTTCTTCATTCTCCTCTGTCTTTTATGTTCAGTTTCGGTTTTACCATTGACACCACCTCTACTGCCGGCTCTATCAGTGTAAGAATCTCTTCCATTGGCTTGTACGCCTGGGGAGACTCGTCCAGCGTACCTCCGCATACGGAGGTCGAGAACACACCGCTCATCGATGCCTCGAAATCCGACAGGGCGATCTGCTTCCGCGCCTGGTTCCTGGTCAGCCTGCGTCCGGCCCCGTGGGGCGCGCTGCACAGCCACTGCTCATTGCCCTTCCCCACACACAAGGCGATGCCGTCCCGCATATTGAACGGAATGCATACCTTACGGCCCGCCGAGGCATCTATCGCTCCCTTGCGCAGCACCGGTGAGCCGCCGTCCACCGAGATGTAGTTGTGGGTCGTGAATATCGACTCTGAGCAGCGGGCCTTGCACAGCCTTTTCAGTATGGCGAGGATGCGGTCGCGGATTATGGTGTGGTTGTAGAGGGCGTAGGCCTGGGCCAGCACCATATCGGAAAGGTAGCCGCAGAGAGCGTCCCCCCACAGGTATCCGACATACTGCGCCCGTTTGGGATTGGCCGCGATGCCGTGCCAGTGGTTCGCAACCTTCACCCCGAGATTCCTCGAGCCGGTGTGAATGGTCAGCCAGCCCTCTCCCGTAGTATCGTCCTCTCCGTACTCGATGAAGTGGTTGCCGCCGCCAAGGGTGCCCAGGCTCTTGTAGAAGATGCCCTCCTGCAGCTTTATACGACGGCAGAAATCCGTCACATAGCGGGCATCGATACGCGGCGCCTCATTGATCAGCTCAGGAGCGACTGAGCGGGCTCTCTGATAATGCGAGTTCAGAAAGCGAAACAATTCCTTCTCGTTGATGCTGTTCTTCTCACAGATCTCCGTACCGGTGGGCACTGTCTCCCGGATCCTGTGGTCCAGCAGGGCAAAGTCCTCCGGGCTGACCGTAGCGGTAAGCCTGTGCATCGAGACTGTGCAGCCGATGTCCACTCCGACGTGGTCAGGATTGACGTACGGTCCTATCCGGTACACCGTGCCCACATTGCAGGAGTTCCCGGCGTGCACGTCCGGCATCTGCGCTATCCGCACACCGTCGAAGGCCGGGCTGTCGCACTGCTCCCTCACCCACTGGAGGGCCGCCTCTTCTATGTCGTCGGTGAAGACCTCCGCCGACGTGTACCTGCCTGTAACTATCATACTTAACTGGATTTACCGCTGTTCATACACTATCTCACCTGCACTTCAGAGCCCTCTACGAGCTGCTTCTTCTGGTCCAGGCTGACCCTGTCCACCTTGACGATACGTACCTTTGCGGCATTGAACACGGCGCGGTTGGTACCGAGAGCCGGATTCTTCCAGCTGTAGGGCCAGATGACATAATCCACTCCTATACTGTCCAGAAATTCGGCGGCGGCCTTCTCCCCCGCCAGATCCACCTTTCCGCCAAGAGTCTTCGCCAGCCACTTGCGGAACTCCTTGCCGTCTCCGCTCACTTTTTCCGGCACGCCCTGTCCCAGCGCAGCTTCCGTGCGCTTAAGCACAGCCTCACAGACCGGCTGCTTGAAGGCGATGTGATTATCCTCGCGCAGAGCCGGAATTTCCACCGTATAGACATAGTTGGCCGCAGCGCTGTCATCACAGGCCGAATAGTGTGCCGCCGATTTATAACTGGAAGTCACATAGACTCCGTAACCGAACTTGACCTTGCCGTCCCCCTCCAGGACGTGCGAGAGGCCGAACTCCGCGAAAAGGCGCGGAGAACCGTGATAAAAAATCTCAAAATTTTTCATGTTCATCAGTATTTTTAATGTATCCAATAAAATCAAAGGCATCCGCAGGCAAACTGTAATCCAGCCGGCCGTTGTCGCGCAGCTCCATAAGCAGCCGTCCAAGAAGATTAGGGCCTACGTAATGGTCACCCTGAAGCTTCACGCCCCAAGTATCAGCGTTTTTCTTCGGAAAAGAGGTCTGGTCCTCCACAATGCAACGGCCGCGGCTCTCCTCCAGCATCTCCCTGAAAGCCGCACTCTGCTCATATTTGCACTGAAGACAGTACTTCATCGCATCGACTATCATCCTGCCCCAGTCTTCTCTTCTATGGGTCTTCTCCCACTTTTTGGCTGTCATCTTGGGATTGGCGGCACGATACACTGCCAGCACGGCCTCCCGGTCCCTGAACTTCATCAGCTGGAAGAGCTGCTCGGAAGTCCTGAACTCTACGCCTTCCAGCAGAAGAGGCGTCCTGGCAAAGTTGCTGAACAGCCCCCACGGCTCATCCACCTTATGCACAGTCACACATTCTTCCGTGGGATAGGTCTCCACCGAAAAATACCGGGGATAGTACATCTTGATAAACGGAGCAATGCTATAAAAGTTCATAATACACTAACAATTAGCACAAATGTTCGTTCTCCATAAAATCATTCAGGGCCGCGACTATTCCATCGACATCAATGTCCGTGGAAAACCTCTTCTCCACAAATTCAGGGAATAGCTTTGGAATACTTCTGGTGATATTCAAGATCATATTCAGTTCCAGGCCGTGCCTTTCCCTCGCATCGGCCAATGTAGGGGAACTCTTCTCCTTGAATGCCTCAATCCGCCGGTAATCACTGATATATTCGTTATAAAGCTGCAACGCCTCGTCTTTTTTAAGCCGGAATACAGCCTTGTACCATCTCCGCTTATATTCGGCAACCTGTCTCTCAGCCTTCTTACACCTGTCCTCGTCTTCTGCCTGAGCCTTCTTCACCTGCAGGTAGAACTGCCCCAGACAGCGGTCATATACCTCGAGAGAAGGCATTTCCTCCTTCAGGATATCCACTGCCTCGGCCAGAGAATATACATTCTCAGGCATGAACTTTCCGCGGCGCTCAGTCACCTCCCAAAGTCCTGACCGCATGGGGCTTAATGAGCCGGCATGAAACATCACTATCTGTCCCGTCTGGTCCACCGCCAGGCAGCGGTTCTCATACTTTCCGGGAATGTCCGCGACAAACCACACAAGCGACATAGAATCATCATCATCGAAACGCACTGCCCACGGGCACTCATGCCACCAGCTGACATACTCCCCTAAGGTAATAGGGCTAAAACCACCTATGTAGGTCAGTTCATACGGCAGCTCCACCTTCACATAGTACAGTCTCTCATCCCTGATAATCCTCTCCTTGTTCACCAGAAATAAAAACGCATTGTCCGTAAACTCGGCATTCATACTATCAAAGCTCATAATCTCCTTATTTTAAACCATTGACAAATTCCCCTATTTCTTCCAGGAGCCGGGATGCCGGCATATCAAACTTCTTCCACCACTCCTCTTCAAATGTCAACAACTCCGGGAACAATGAAGTGATTCCATCCTCCAGTTCCCTGCGGCCGGCCTTATCAATCTCTTCCAACTTATTATCCACGTCCCTCCTCAGAAGCATATACTCCTTATTGCTCAGCTCATTACTTTTAAATCTGCTTTTAAGGACACTCTTTTCCTCCCTCAAAGCCTTCTCCTGCGTCCTTCTATCCTCCTCATGCTGCATATACGAGCGGTAGAACTCCACCGTCCTCTCCTTCCGCGATAAAAACAAAGCATTGTACCAATTTTTCTGATACTCATCTCTTCTGCTCTCGGCATCACTGCACCTCGCCCGCAATACTTCATTCTCTTCCTGCAACTTCGAACCTCTGACAAAATTGTACACCCACTTTATATTCCACCTATAATCCCTCTCCGAAGTCTCCCTCTTCAAAATCGCCACTACCTCTTCAAGGGTATATGCCTCGAATTTCGTCTTCGCATCCTTATAGTAACCGGCAATATTGGCAAATCGGGTCCATAACTGGTAGAATGGCCTTATCACCTCTGTTCTCCTGTTCCCATCGTCATCCACAACAGAGCATGCATTCGCCCCGCTCATAGGACTGCCGGATATGAACCAGACCAATGACATCCTGTCTTCCCTACAAAATACTACGGACGACGGACAATTCAGCCACAGCTCAATATAACCTCCAAGCGTTGCAGTCTGAAGGTAACCCGAATACGCCAGTCCGTTGCGGACATAGACCGGAGCCAGGAACATCCTGCTGTCAGACAGTATCCTGCTGTAGTTGGCAAGAAAGAGGAATGCATTGTCAGTGAAGAGTTTCTCCTGTCTGAGCTGCTCCTCGCTGCGGGGCGCCGGCACAGGCTTTTTCTGGATCGACAGGAAATGTCCGGTTGTGTCCAGACCGGATGAATCGGCCTCATCTTCCGAAAAATACCCGTACTCCCTGTCCTCATCCAGTGGATAAGCAGTAATGAAGCCTCCGCTCCAAAGCTTGAAATCTACTGCAGATCGTTTGTCACTCATAACGTTACTTATTTAATGATAATTTGTTATATGCTTTTTCATTTTACTTATTCCTGCACTGCCGATATAGTCGCAGGACCTAATGAGATCAATCATACGGTCAGTACCTGGAGTCCGGATACCGGCTAGATAACACCAAGCTGTTGGAGATGTCTTTTGAGAATTCATAGTCTATATCAAAAAGTTTACTACAACTGACAGCACAGCAAAACTAATGCCGTAACTTTTTGATACAGTGAGTGTTTGATAATTCTAACAAAAAGTGTACCAATTAGTTACAAAGACAGAATAAAGTTTATCAGACATAGCCAATTCGCTAATTTTCACCAACTTATTGATTTTGAAAAAATTTTAATTTTTTTCAATTTTTTCACTCGCTTCATAAATTAAGTGTTTTGTCAGCTTTTTCAGGCTCTGTCCACGGCAGATGCACCGTTATCCACAACACGCAAAACTGCATAAAAAAGCCGGTCCTTTTTGCGGGACCGGCTTCCGTAAATGTATGTGACGTAATTGTTATCTGATACGCTTGTAGCCGTAGACTGCGAGGTCGCCGAGCTCTTCCTCGATGCGGAGGAGCTGGTTGTACTTGGCCATACGGTCGGAGCGGCTGAGGGAGCCGGTCTTGATCTGACCGCTGTTGGTGGCCACTGCGATGTCGGCGATGGTAGCGTCCTCGGTCTCGCCTGAGCGGTGCGAGGTAACGGTGGTGTAGCCGTGACGGTGAGCCATCTCGATGGCGTCGAGGGTCTCGCTGAGGGAACCGATCTGATTGACCTTGATGAGGATAGAGTTGGCGCAGCCCTTTTCGATACCCTTGGCCAGGAACTCAACGTTGGTCACGAAGAGGTCGTCACCCACGAGCTGGCAGCGGGAGCCGATACGGTCGGTCAGCTTCTTCCAGCCTTCCCAGTCGTTCTCGCTCATACCGTCCTCGATAGAGTCGATGGGATATTTGTTGATCAGGCTCTCAAGGTAGTCAACCTGCTCGTCGGAAGTCCTCTTGACTCCCTTCTCACCCTCGAAGATGGTGTAGTCGTATACACCGTCCTTGTAGAACTCGGAGGAAGCGCAGTCCATACCGATCCTCACATCCTTGCCGGGCTCATAACCTGCCGCCTTGATGGCTGCAAGGATGGACTCGATAGCATCCTCCGTACCGTTCAGTGCGGGAGCGAAACCGCCCTCGTCACCTACTGCGGTGCTGAGTCCGCGGTCGTGGAGCACCTTCTTCAGTGCGTGGAAGACCTCGGCCCCCATACGCAGTCCCTCACGGAAAGAGGGAGCGCCTACGGGACGGATCATGAACTCCTGGAATGCGATGGGAGCATCGGAGTGGGAGCCGCCGTTGATGATGTTCATCATCGGGACAGGCATTACATATGTGTTTGTTCCGCCGATATAGCGGTAGAGAGGCATGTGCAGGTAAGCGGCTGCTGCATGAGCCACAGCGAGGGATACGCCGAGGATGGCGTTGGCACCGAGGTTGGACTTTGTCTTGGTTCCGTCCAGCTCCAGCATCTTGTGGTCGATGGCACGCTGCTCGAGCACTGACCAGCCCACGAGGGCAGGCGCGATTATGTTGTTGATATTCTCAACAGCCTTCAGTACGCCTTTTCCACCGTAACGTTTCTTGTCGCCGTCACGGAGCTCAAGAGCCTCGTGCTCGCCTGTCGATGCTCCTGAAGGAACCGATGCGCGTCCGCGTACACCGGACTCAAGTACTACTTCTACTTCTACTGTGGGATTGCCGCGTGAATCCAGAATCTCGCGGCCATGAATACTTTTAATCTTCATAATACCGTTGTATTAAAATTATTTCCGTCTTATTTCGGGCGCAAAAATACTCATTTGAACAATTTTTACAAAATAATATACTACAAAATAGAGAAAGGGCATCCCCTGCGGAACACCCCTTCATATCCTTCTGTATTACAGAGGCTATTCCACCGGTTCGAATTCGTCCTTACCTACTCCGCAAAGAGGGCAGGTCCAGTCCGCAGGAAGGTCCTCAAAAGCCGTTCCGGGCGCTATTCCGTTATCAGGGTCTCCTACAGCGGGATCATATACCCATTCGCATACTGTGCATCTGTACTTTTTCATAATCCTTTAATGTTTATACGGGACTAATATAGGCATTTATTCTTAAATTTGCAGTATGAAAACGATTTTCTTCAACCAGCGCGCCATGATTCTCTGCCGCGAAGGGGAACAGGCGGAGAAAGACCCCGAGGCCGTCATCGTCATCGACAGCGGAGATGACACAATTCTGGCCAACGCGGTCAACACCATAGACACCGGTTCCGGAATCAGAAGACTGTATGTCCTGTGCGATAATCCGGAACTTACATACGAGAGGCTCAGAAAACTGTTTACGGAAGTGGATGCAGCCGGAGGGCTCATCTGCAATGACCTCGGAGAGTTCCTGCTTATATTCCGCAACGGCATGTGGGACCTGCCCAAAGGGAAACGCGAGAAAGGCGAGAGCACTGCTGAGAATGCCGTCAGGGAGGTAATGGAGGAATGCGGCATCCCCACCCCGGAGTTAGGCGGGCAGATATGCGTGACAGAGCACACGTACCACAGAGACGGCCAGTTCGTACTCAAACACACCTACTGGTACGCGATGCGTCTCAGCAGCGGTGTGTCCACCAGGCCTCAGACAGAAGAAGGAATCACCCGTATAGTCTGGGTGCCGGCCGAAAAAATAAGCGGATATGCCGGGCAGACATATCCGTCTATAAAAGAAGTGTTTGAGAATGCCGGGCTACTGTAGCCATCAACGCATATCCGTAATATAGATATCAGGATTATCCATAAGTTCCTGCGAGGGCACAAAAAAGTCCGACGGCTTCGTCTCCACAGAATTGACAGAGATTATCTGCAACTCGTATCTGTCCCCCGTCCGGCTCATATACGTCACAGCGACAGGCAGAAAGGTGTCCGCACTGACAGTTATCCGCAAGGAGGTAAAAGACAGATTCTTATCCTTAGGCACCATATCTATGGTATAAAGTGCCCGGCCGTCTCCGGCTTTACCGTTCTCCGTCCCGCCCTTAAAACTGTACATGGACGCATCAGCCTTTTCCAGCACGGCAAACGGATTCTCCGCCGGATCCACAGACGTGACATCGTGCGGAAATATCGTCACCTCCTCATTCACCATGTCATAGATCCACTTGACCTGCCCGTCACAGAAGACAGTCACAGAGCCTGTGCTGAGCTTGAAAGCCTCTCCCTGGGCCACAAAATGCCCGCGCTCGTCTCCCAACACCGCCCCGTCCTGCCCGAAAGCCTGAAACGAGAACTCGAAATCCGCCGTGCCCAGCCCCTTCAAGGCATCCTGCATGGAAGTCAGCACTTCCTTAGGTTGAGGAGCACGGCCTTGCGCCATAACGGCATACGGCAGCACGAGCAATACGGCAATTATGGATAAAATATTTTTTATAAAAATTCTCATAATTTTAAAATCATAAAGTTGAGAGCAGTTCGTCCAAGGACTCAAGGCTGGTGATACGCACCTGACGGGGTTTGCTGCCCTCGGAAGGACCGACTATGCCGGCGTCCTCCAGCTGGTCCATGATGCGGCCCGCACGGTTGTAGCCAAGGTTCAGCTTTCGCTGGATAAGGGATGTGGAGCCGCTCTGCTCGCGGACTATCAGTCTGGCCGCCTCCTTGAACAGGTCATCCCGGGCACCGCCGGACGACTTCCCGGAGACCTGACCGCCTCCGGCCGAGTCTTCCATATCACACTCAGGCAGCAGATACGCTCCGCCAAAGCCAGCCTGCAATGAGACAAACTTGGTTATATTTTCCACTTCCGGAGTGTCTATGAAGGCGCACTGCAGACGTACCGGCTCGCTGTTGCCGGTGGAGATGAGCATGTCGCCGCGGCCTATCAGCTGGTTCGCACCGGTCTGGTCCAGGATAGTCTTCGAATCCACGCTGGATATCACACGGAATGCGATACGGGCCGGGAAGTTGGCCTTGATGGTTCCGGTGATGATGTTGGTCGTAGGACGCTGGGTGGCAATCACCAGATGGATGCCGATCGCCCTGGCCAGCTGGGCCAGACGGGCTATCGGCTCCTCAACCTCACGGCCAGCGGTCATAAGCAGATCCGCGAACTCATCGATTATCACCACGATATAGGGCATGAACTCGTGGCCCTTGTAGGGATTCAGCCTCCGGGACAGGAACTTCTCGTTGTACTCCTTTATATTACGGACAGATGCAGCTTTAAGCAGGTCATAGCGGTGGTCCATCAGCTTGCACAAAGAGCGCAGCGTATACACCACCTGCTTGGTGTCCGTGATGATGGCGTCTTCCGAGTCTGGCATCTTGGCCAGATAATGCTTCTCCAATGGCGAGTACAGCGACAGCTCCACCTTCTTGGGGTCCACCAGTACGAACTTCAGCTCAGCAGGATGCTTCTTGTACAGAAGCGAGGCGATAATGGCGTTCAAGCCCACCGACTTACCCTGTCCGGTCGCTCCGGCCACCAGCAGGTGAGGCATCTTGGCAAGGTCGAAAGAGTAAGCCTCATTGGAGATCGTCCGTCCGATGACCACGGGAAGGTCGTACTTCGCCGCATTGAACTTGGAATCGCTCAGGATTGAGCGCATAGACACGACACTCGGCTTGTCGTTTGCCACTTCAATGCCTATCGCATTGGTCCCGGTAAGCATGACCACACGTACACCGCGGGCCGCCAGAGAGCGGGCTATATCATCCTCCAGCCGGACTATCTGAGCCACGCGGACTCCCGGAGCCGGCACCACCTCATACAGCGTAACTGTAGGTCCTACCCTTGCAGATATCTTGGATATGCTTATCTTGAAATCTTTTAGAGTACTAACAATCAGACGGTTATTTCTCTCCAGCTCCTCGCGCGACACCTCATGAATCTGGTCTGAATAATCCTTCAGCAGAGACAGATCCGGCATCCTGTAATTGGACAGACTGAGCCTTGGGTCATACCTGGTCTTCCACTGCTCATCCGACAGACCCGTAGATAAGTCCGTCGGATCCCCGCCGATGACCTCCACGGGAGGAATATCGCTGTCAGGCCCATCCTGGCCTGCAGGTGTATCCGTATCCTTGTCATCAGGACGTTCAACCGGCACAACCGGGGGTATCACCTCCAGTTCCGGTCCTTCCTCATCGGGTTCCTTGCCTTCATCTCCCTCATCCACGCCGTTCTCCTCGTCATCATTTTCTCCATCTTCATCCTCATCATCGGCATTGGCATCGGCATCATCATCGCCACCGTCCTCGTCCACATCATCCTCTCCTGCATCTGCCTCTCCATCTTCGGGGACGACATCAGCATCGGATTTACCGCGCTTGGAGAACAGAGAGTCGAACAGAGACGTTATCCTGTCCACTATCTTATGATTGAGAAGTATAACCCAGAGTACGAGAAAGACGAGAATGATACATGCAGTCCCGAACGCTCCGGTCATGGACACCAGCCATTCATTGACATAATACCCGTAAGACCCTCCTGCCCCGTCTCCGAACATCGACTTGGCAGAAGTAAAGGAGAATATATAGGAGAACAGAGCGGACAGGACTATACAGCCCATCAAGGACAGAAAGAACAGGCGCAGCAGCCTGACTTTCTCCTTCTTGAAACAATACACGGACAGCCCGGCGAAGAAAAACGGAACAACGAGCGCACCTAGGCCGAACCATCTGGACACAAGAAGATTGGCAAACAGAAAACCGGCCTTGCCACCGGTATTCTCAGCGGTAACAGCATTGCTGAATATTCCGTCATCGGACAACAGGCTCTGATCCTCAGCCCATGTAAACAGATAAGAGACTATCGACACCAGGGTAAAGACCGCCAGAACAGCAAAAACCAGACCCAGCACGAAACGGACGTTCCGGTTGTGCATCAGTCTGTCCAATGCGGACGGACCTTTCTTCTTTTTTTTCTTTTTCCTGGCTACTGCTGCTTTTTCCATTTGCCTTTGTTGTTCTTGTTCCGGCCCTGCTTTCTGAACTGATTGCGGTTCTGAGCATTAGGAAGTATCAGGCCCGGACGGGTAAACTTTTCTTTTTCGGAGATACTTTCCAGATGAATGTGGGCCGGCACTTTCAACTTGCCGTCCGAAAGCCTCTCGATGTCCTTGAATATGGTCTCGTCAGACACACTGTCCTTGTTCCATATAAGATACTGCTGCCTCATATACACAGCCATGGACTTTATCATCCTGTCGCGGGTCTCGTCCTCGGGCATGGCCGCTATCACCTTCACCATATTCTGGATATTCCTGCCATAATGCGCGGCTGCAAGAGGCTCCTTCGGCATGGGGACAATCTCCGGAGGAGCTGTAAACTCCTCCTTTGCGGGCACAGGAAACGGAGTATCCACATCAAGGTCAAAGCCGGCGATAATCTGCACATGGTCCCACAACTTGTGCATATAGTCCGGCTGCTCCATGACCTGAGGATTGAGTATGGCCATGACAGAGACCACCGCCCTGATCTGCTCATTGCGCTTCTCCCTGTCCGGTATCTGCTTTACCTGCTCTATCATCTTCTGTACGTGCCTTCCGTATTCCGGCAATATCAGTTTCTCTCTATTTGTATTGTAATCCATCGTGCAAAAATTTCCACAAAGATAGTTTTTTTAGATTACGAATTGAGTATCTTTGTCGCACAATTATCATAAATATGGACAATATTCTGATTACCGGCGCAGACGGACAACTTGGCAGCGAGCTCCGCTCCCTGCTTGATGGGAACAAGGATTATCAATGCTTTTATACGGATGTCCCGCAGCTGGACATCACCGACCAGGACGCGGTGGACAGATTCATCACGGATAATGCCATCACCAAGATTATAAACTGCGCGGCATACAACAACGTTGACGGAGCCGAGACCGACGCAGATGCGGCCATCAAGATCAACGTCACCGGTCCGATGTGCCTTGCCACGGCCGCTGCACGTCACGGCATCTACCTAATACACATATCCACCGACTTTGTCTTCGACGGCAAGAAACGTACTCCGTACCACGAGAGCGACAGACCGTCCCCGCTGTCCGAATACGGCAGGACAAAACTGGCCGGAGAGCTGGCCGTCAAGAGATCCGGATGCCTGTCCATCATCATCCGCACGGCATGGCTATACTCGCCGTACGGCAAGAAGAACTTCGTCAAGACCATGATTGAGAAAGGTTTGGATGAATACGAAATCAATGTCGTATACGATCAGGTCGGCACGCCTACCTACGCCCGCGATCTGGCCGAGGCCATCCTGCATATCCTGCCCCAACTGGATGGTGTTCCGAGATACGGAGAAGTCTTCCACTACTCCGACGAGGGCAGCTGCTCCAGAGCGGAATTTGCAGACAAGATAATGAAACTCAAGAGGCTGGACTGCACCGTCAGTCCCGTTGACTCTTCCGCATATCCCACCGCCGCCCGGAGGCCCGAATATTCAGTGCTGGACAAATCATTGATAAAGACCGCTTTCGGAGTCAAAGTACCCCTGTGGGAAAGAAGCCTCTCAAAGGCAATCCGCCTGTTTTAACTTATACAAACCGACAATATGACACAAAAACCATCCATACCAAAAGGCACACGTGATTTCGGCCCAGCAGAAATGGCCGGAAGGAACTACATATTCGACACCATAAAGACAGTCTTCAGGAGATACGGGTACTCCCCCATCGAGACCCCCGCCATGGAAAACCTGTCCACCCTCTTAGGCAAATACGGAGAGGAGGGCGACAAGCTCCTTTTCAAAATTCTCAACTCAGGGGATGCCTTCAAGAGCGTCAAGGAGATGTCCGCGGATGCCCTGCAGGAGACCGGCAGCAATGCTCTTGCGCTGAAAGTCTGCGAGAAAGGCCTGCGCTACGATCTGACAGTCCCGTTCGCCAGATATGTGGTCCAGCACCGCGGTGAGCTGACATTCCCGTTCAAGAGATACCAGATACAGCCCGTATGGAGGGCAGACAGGCCTCAAAAAGGCCGCTACCGCGAGTTCTATCAGTGCGATGTGGATGTCATCGGCACCGACTCACTGCTCAACGAACTGGAGCTGGTACAGATTGCAGATGAGGTATTCAAGGCATTGGACATCCGGATCAAGATAAAAATCAACAACCGTAAGATCCTGGCCGGTCTGGCCGAGATGACAGGACAGCCGGACAAACTGACCGACATCACTGTCGCCATAGACAAAATTGACAAAATAGGCCTCGATGCCGTTAAGGAGGAACTGACTGAAAGGGGCCTCACTCCTGAGAGCATATCCAGAATAGAACCGGTGCTCACGCTTTCCGGCAGCAACGAAGAGAAGATCAGCCGCATGAGAGAGCTGCTTTCCGGCTCGGAGACAGGACTCCGCGGACTGCAGGAGCTGGAAGAACTGTTCGGCCTCATCGCCTCTGCTGAGATATCCTCGGAAGTAGAGTTCGACTTGTCATTGGCAAGAGGACTGAATTACTATACAGGAGCTATTTTCGAGGTAAAGGCCCTTGACTTCACCATAGGAAGCATCTGTGGAGGAGGACGCTACGACAACCTCACCGGCATCTTCGGACTGCCGGACACCTCGGGAGTAGGCATCTCGTTCGGAGCGGACAGGATTTACGATGTCATGCTGGGGCTGGACAAATTCCCCAAGGAAGCCGTGCAGGGCACCGAGTATCTGTTCGCCAATATGGGCAAGGAGACCCTACCTTATATACTGAAAGCTGCGGCAAGATGCAGGGCGGCCGGTCACTCTGCAGAGATATACCCCGACAGTGCGAAACTCCGCAAGCAGTTCGAGTACGCTGACAAGAAAGGAATAAAATATGTTATACTTGCAGGTGATGATGAGATAAGCAATAACGAATTGTCCATCAAGGACATAATTTCAGGAGAACAGAAAAAAGTCAAAATTTTCGAACTATTTTAAAATGAAATTTTTGGAATATTAAAAATTCTCTTTATATTTGCATCCTCATTACGAAACAAATCCTTACAAGGTAGAAATATATCGCGGAGTAGAGCAGTTGGTAGCTCGTCGGGCTCATAACCCGGAGGTC
>ERZ779889.481-NODE-481-length-50032-cov-5.755327_pt1 | contig 50032 bp, 36 predicted proteins | sample MGYA00511030_ERZ779889 | MGnify/ENA primary metagenome ERZ779889 (study PRJEB29588, sample SAMEA2160616) | human gut metagenome | biome: human gut; feature: human-associated habitat; material: faeces | place: Denmark | collected 2008/2010 ... | reverse complement strand
AGTTCTAATTTTAAGAAAGGAGAAGTAATTTTAATGGAAGAAAAGACAATGGAATTTACTGCTAAACAGATAGCTGAATTTATCGGTGGACATGTTGAGGGAAATTTAAATGCCTCAGTACATACTTTTGCCAAGATTGAAGAAGGAGCAGAAGGAGCGATTTCATTTCTATCAAATCCTAAATACACACACTATCTTTATGATACTCGTTCATCAATTGTTTTAGTAAATGAAGATGTCAAACTGGACGGCCCTGTAAAAGCTACACTTATACGAGTTAAAAACGCCTATGAGGCTATTGCAAGATTATTGCAGCTGTATGAAGCAAGTAAACCTAAAAAGACCGGAATCCATTCTTTAGCATATGTATCCCCTACTGCGTCTGTTGGAAAAGATTGCTACATTGGACCATTTGCATTCATAGGAGAAAACGTAACAATTGGTGATAATTGTCAGATATGTCCAAATACGGTAATTGAAGATAATGCAAGTCTTGGACAAGGCTGTCTAATATATGCCAATGTTACTATATACCATGATTGTAAAATTGGAAATAATGTGACAATTCATTCCGGAACTGTAATTGGTGCTGACGGATTTGGGTTCGCGCCTAATACAGACGGATATGATAAAATTCCTCAAATAGGAATAGTAAAAATAGAAGATAATGTTGAAATCGGTGCAAACAGCTGTGTCGACAGATCTACAATGGGACAAACACTGATAAGAAAAGGTGTTAAAATTGACAATCTTGTACAGGTTGCACACAATGTTGAGATTGGTGAGAATACAGTAATGTCCGCTCAGGTTGGTATTGCAGGAAGTACAAAAGTTGGAGCCTGGTGTATGTTTGGAGGTCAAGTCGGATTGGCCGGACACATCACCATTGGAGATAAAACATTCTTAGGTGCACAATCTGGTGTTCCAGGAAATCTGAAGGGAAACGAAACTCTGATTGGAACACCACCAATGGAACCTCGTAAATATTTCAAATCACAAGCAATATTTCGCAGATTGCCTGAGTTATATAAACAGATCGCTGATTTACAAAAGCAAATAGACGAATTAAAGAAAAAGTAAATATATTATGTTGAAACAAATGTCTCTGAAAGGCAGTTTTTCTCTATGTGGGAAAGGACTGCATACAGGATTAAGCCTGACGGTAACATTTAATCCCGCTCCGGAGAATACCGGGTACAAGATTCAACGTATTGATCTTGAAAATATGCCAATAATAGATGCTATTGCAGAAAATGTAATAGACACCAAAAGAGGAACAGTACTCGGAAAAGACGACATTCGTGTATCCACTGTCGAACACGGATTGGCTGCCCTCTATGCACTCGGTATTGACAACTGTTTTATTCAGGTAAACGGTCCGGAATTTCCTATTCTTGACGGAAGCGCCGCAATGTATATACAAAAAATACAAGAAGTTGGCGTCGAAGAACTTAAAGCTCCTAAAGATTGGTATATCATACGTCATAAAATAGAAATAAAAGACGGGAACTCATGTATAACCATATTGCCTGATGATGACTTCAGTCTTACGGCAATGTGCTCATTCAATTCGAGGTTTATCAATAGTCAGTTTGCTACACTTGACAAAATAAATGATTTTGCTACAGAAATAGCTCCTGCCAGAACATTTGTTTTTGTGCGTGACATTGAACCCCTATTAAATGCCAACTTAATAAAAGGAGGTGACCTTGACAATGCCATTGTCATTTATGAACAACAAACGACACAAGAACGTTTGGATCAATTGGCTGATATGCTTAAGGTTGAACACAGAAACGCATCTGAGTTAGGCTATATTCAACATAAGCCATTGGTTTGGGACAATGAATGCACGCGTCATAAACTATTGGATATAATTGGTGATATGGCTTTAATAGGCAAGCCTATAAAAGGACGTATCATAGCTACCCGTCCAGGTCATACCATCAACAATAAGTTCGCGCGACAGATGCGCAAAGAAATACGTAAGCATGAGGTACAAGCTCCAATATATAATCCGAATGAAACACCAATAATGGATAATATACGTATTCGCGAGCTTTTACCACATCGTTATCCAATGCAACTTGTTGATAAGGTTATTGCCTTAGGTGCTACAAGTATTGTCGGTATCAAGAACGTTACAAGCAACGAGCCGTTCTTTGTTGGACATTTCCCTCAAGAGCCCATTATGCCTGGTGTCCTTCAAATAGAAGCCATGGCACAATGCGGAGGTTTGTTGGTACTTAACACTGTTGAAGAACCGGAGCGTTGGTCAACATATTTCATGAAAATAGATGACGTCAAATTCAGACAAAAGGTCGTTCCCGGAGACACTTTGATATTTAAAGTTGACCTGCTTGCACCATTACGCCATGGTATTTCCTCAATGAAGGGATATGTATTCGTAGGAGACCATGTAGTATCAGAAGCGACATTTACTGCTCAGATAGTAAAAAACAAATAAGACATATTATATCAAAATGAACCAGATAAGTCCATTAGCATACATTCACCCTGAAGCACAGATTGGAGACAATAATATTATAGGGCCGTTCTGCTACATTGACAAAGATGTTGTTATCGGTAACAATAATACATTGCAGAATAGTGTTACAATAAATAATGGTGCACGTATTGGTGATGACAATGAAATTTTCCCTGGAGCCAGCATATCAACAAAACCACAGGACTTAAAATATAAAGGAGAAATAACAACCTGCGAGATTGGTAATAGAAACAGTATCAGAGAAAATGTTACGATATCACGTGGTACAGCCTCTAAGGGCACTACAAAAGTCGGCAACAACAACCTTCTCATGGAAAATATGCATGTAGCACATGATTGTGTTTTAGGTGATAATCTGATTATCGGTAATTCTACAAAATTTGCAGGAGAAGTAGTTGTTGATAGCAATGCTGTCATCAGTGGCAGTGTCTTGTGTCATCAGTTCTGCCGCATAGGAGGATATGTCATGATTCAAGGTGGCAGCCGATTTAGCCAGGACATACCCCCATATATAATTGCAGGTAAGGAGCCAATCAGATATGCCGGCGTAAATCTTGTTGGATTGCGCCGTCACGGATTCTCTAATGAATTGATAGATTTAATTCACAATGCATACAGACTCTTGTATTCAAAGGGAATAATGGCTGAAGGCATTGTGGAAATAAAAAAGAATCTGCAAATAACTAAAGAAATACAATACATTATCGACTTTGTAGAATCATCCAAACGTGGAATCATCCGCTAAATGAACACTCTCATTGTTATATTAGGACCAACAGGTATCGGCAAGACAAAGGTCGCGATAGAAGTGGCAGAACACTTTAACATACCAATTATAAATGCGGATTCACGACAGATTTTTGCAGAAATTCCTATTGGTACTGCAGCACCGACAAAGGAACAACTGTCGAGAGTAAAACATTTTTTCGTGGGTAATCACCACATTTCAGATTACTATAGTGCTTCAATGTTCGAAGCAGACGTAATGACTCTCCTGGAAAATTTGTTTCAGGAGAGTCATATCGCGTTAATGAGTGGCGGCAGCATGATGTACATCGACGCTGTTTGTAATGGCATTGACGATATTCCGACTGTTGACGAATATACCAGAGCCACAATGAAAAAAAGACTTGAGGAAGAAGGACTTGAAAAATTAGTAGAAGAACTTCGGGTTCTTGATTATGAGCATTGGAAAACAGTTGATAAGAAAAATCCACGTAGAGTGGTTCATGCACTTGAAATATGCCATATGACAGGAAATACATATTCCTCATTTCTGAAAAAAGAACGAAAAAAACGTCCCTTCAATATTATCAAAATAGGGCTTACAGCCGAACGTGAATATATTTATAATAACATCAATACAAGAGTATTAGATATGATGGATAAAGGATTGCTTGATGAGGCCAAGGCCGTTTATCCGTACAGACAATTCAATTCATTAAATACTGTTGGCTACAAAGAATTATTTGAGTATTTTGACGGTAATATATCTTTAGACGAAGCTATACGCAGAATTCAAAGCAACACACGCTGTTACTGCAGAAAGCAACAGACGTGGTTTAAACGCGATAATGCCATAATATGGTTTGAGCCCCATAATACTAAAGAAATCATAAATTATATAGCAAACAATATAGCGGATTAAACTATTTTTGTACATTTGCACAAAATCATAATTAATAATGAACAAGTTAAAGAATATTCTGCAATGGTGTAGGCAGAAAGTCACATCATTCTTCACTTGGTACAAAAATCTATATAAAAATAAAGCATGGTACACAAAAACTATCATAGGATTTGTATCATGTATAGTTGCTTTTATAATATACCTTGGACTTGTTGACATCAACTTTCTGTGGCTGTTTGGTAAATCTCCAGGATTTGCGCAGATAAAGAATCCAAGCACCAATCAGGCATCTGAGATATACAGTGCCGACGGTGTACTTATTGGAAAATTCTTCAATGAGAACAGAACTCCTGTCAAATATGAAGATGTAAACCCGGCATTCTGGAAAGCCCTGATCGATACAGAGGATGAACGATTCTATAGTCATCATGGAATTGATGTCGTAGGACTGTTTGCCGCAGTCAAGGATGCTATATTAAGAAACGACGCACGAGGGGCATCCACAATAACCCAGCAGCTTGCCAAAAACATGTTCAGGGTACGAACACAGTACTCCACCGGTTTATTGGGAAAGATTCCCGGTGTGAGAATGCTTATAATGAAAAGTAAGGAGTGGATTATTGCTACAAAAATAGAACTTCTATACGATAAGAAAGAAATTCTGACTATGTATGCAAACACCGTTGATTTCGGTTCAAATGCATTCGGAATAAAAACAGCATGCAAGACATACTTCAATGCGACACCAGCCAACATCACGACAGAACAGGTCGCTGTACTAGTAGGTATGCTCAAAGCAACTACCTATTACAATCCGATATCAAATCCGGACAACAGCTTAAAACGCCGCAATGTCGTGCTGAGCAACATGGTGAAACACGGTGACATAACCAGTGCTGAATACGATTCTATAAGCCAGATACCAATAAAACTCAACTATAGTGTTGAGAGCAATTACGATGGTCAGGCATTATATTTCCGCGAAGCCATAGCAAACTATCTGAAAGGATGGTGTGAAGAAAACAATTACGACTTGTATAGCGACGGTCTCAAAATATACACAACTATTGATACCCGAATACAACGTTATGCGGAACAGGCCGCATTGAAACAAATGAAGATTGTACAGCGGAATTTCAACAATCATTGGGGAAAAGAGGATCCGTGGAGAGACGAGAAACACCAAGTCATTCCTAATTTTATAGAAGACATTGCAAAGAGACAACCTGTATATAAGTATCTGCTTGCAAAATATCCAAACAATCCCGACTCGATTACCTATTATCTGAATAAGCCACACACAGTGAAACTGTTCGACTACGATAAAGGTACTATTGAGAAAGAGATGTCAACGATGGACTCCATACGTTATATGGTCAGATTCATGCATTGCTCATTCGTTGCAATGGAACCACAGACCGGAGCAGTAAGAGCATGGGTCGGAGATATCGATTTCAACTCGTGGAAGTATGACAAGGTTACAGCTATGAGACAACCGGGTTCTACCTTCAAGCTCTTTGTTTATACAGAGGCAATGAATCAGGGCCTCACTCCGTGTGATAAGAGAAGAGACGAATATTTCAGCATGGAAGTCTTTGACAAGCAGAAGAATGCAGTCGTGACATGGACTCCGTCGAATGCCAACGGATACTTTACGGGAGATTCAATGCCTCTGAAGAGTGCATTCGCACGAAGCATCAACTCTATAGCCGTAAGACTCGGACAGGAGATGGGCATTAAAAGAATCATTGAGACGGCCAACAAGATGGGAATACAAAGTCCACTTGACGATGCTCCATCACTCGCGCTCGGCTCAAGTGACGTAAATCTGCTGGAACTCACAAATGCTTATTGTACCGTTGCAAACGACGGTAAGCACATATCTCCTGTTCTTGTCGTGAAAATACTCGATAAGGATGGTAAAGAAGTATACACCAGTCCTACAGAAGAGACTCAGGTCATACCTTATAAATCAGCATTCTTTATGCAGCAGATGCTTCTTGGCGGTCTTAGAGAGCCGGGCGGCACATCACAAAGCCTGTGGGGATATGTAGGAAAATATAATGACACTGACTGGGGTGGCAAAACCGGAACATCCAACAATCATTCAGACGCATGGTTTGTCGGAGTTAGTCCCAAACTCGTTGTCGGTGCATGGGTAGGAGGAGAATACAGAAGTATTCACTTCCGTACAGGCGCACTTGGACAAGGCAGTAGAACGGCATTACCAATATGCGGATATTTCCTAAGCTCACTGCTTGCAGACCCTGCATTCAAACAATATCATGCTAAATTCGGCAAGCCTAAAGACAGTGATATATCCTACAGCATGTACAATTGTCCTAGTTACTATACAGCGGCAAAGAAAGACACACTCGCAACAGACAGTACATCTGTTGAGGACGAGTTCATCGAAACCGACGAATTTGGCAATCCTATCAAAGGTGCTAACAACATAAATAAGGAAGGCCATCATCAAGATAATGCAACAGAGCAAAAAGAGAAGAAACATTCAAGACCTGTCGAAGAGGAAGAAGTAAGACTTGAAGATTTGTAAATCGATCATCAAATTTAAATATAAAGCAGGAAAAGACCAGAAGGTGATTTTCCTGCTTTACTTTTTACCCCACTCCATTAATTGACAGGACATAGAAGGTCAACCAGAATATCCAAAAACATCTGTAAGTTTAATATAAAATTGAAAAACACAATATAAATTCAATGATATAAGATATTAATAGAAAATCACGGCTTCAATCCCCAATCAGTGCGGTTCACTTCTACCTTAAATGAAAACAATATTGACCACTTACAGATTTTCTGTATATTGATGGTTCCTCTTCTGAGTTTCCTGCTCTACCCAAAAAAATAAGCGATTATTTGCAGGCGAGCTCGCCCTCAACGCAAATATTAGAAAAATCAGAGGTTTTTGCAATATACTGAACATCAACGATTTATGTTTGACAGGCTTTTCCTTGTCTGACAATATGCACCGTTTTGGCATGCGATTAAGCCCATATCAGGCGCTGAAAAGCTTAATATCATGTCCTAGACCAGGCTTAATCAGACCATGAAATTGGCATTATCAGAATGTCAGATGAGTTGTTCCGGACTACATTCCTGGGTATATAAAAATGTTTCATTGTATGAAATGGCCTTCGTAATACCGGATTTAAAATTCCGCCACGTCCCTTTTGCCATTTTATTTTGTCAAAATATTGTCAAGAAAATCTGTAAGTTCATTCACTAAGTTTTCTTAAACCACAATCGGTTATTAGGATATAGTCTGTATTTTTGCTTTATATTAAGCGTATTTTCGTCAGCCTTTTTATAGGCATAGCGGGCTATATCAAAAAAAGCCGGCAAAAAGACATCAATAGAAAACAAAATACAGACTGAATTCTAATGACCGATTCGTGTTAAATAGAAACCCGTCATTGATGTAAATTTTATCAATGACGGGCAACTGGTCTTTTGATTTTATATCAAAATCATATTATTTATCTATAACATACCCTTTGTGCTTGGGAGTTCATAATGAAAGATATCACGCCGCACCGCCATTTTTATTGCTCTTGCCAAAGCTTTGAACACACCTTCTATTTTATGATGTTCATTAGTGCCTTCTGCCCTGACATCAATGTTCATTCTTGCAGCATCACTCAGACTCTTAAAGAAATGGAAAAACATTTCTGTAGGAACATCACCTATTTTCTCACGATGGAAGTCAACATGCCAGTTAATCCACGGACGTCCTCCAAAATCTATGGCAACAAGACACAAACAATCGTCCATAGGCAGACAATAACCATACCGCTCTATGCCGCGTTTGTCACCCAGTGCTCTTAACAGACATTCTCCTATTGCAATCGCCGTATCTTCAATCGTGTGGTGCTCATCCACGTTCAGGTCACCGTTAGTATGCACCGTCAAATCCATCATTCCATGTCGTCCGATCTGCTCAAGTATATGGTCAAAGAATCCTAAACCGGTTGAGATGTCACACTTTCCGGTTCCATCGATATTCAATTTCACATATATATCGGTCTCATTCGTCTTACGTTTATATTCGGCTACTCGTTCTCCTGCAAACAATATCTCCGCTATTTTGTCCCATGTGATACCGTCCTGACCAAGAATGAGAGCCTTGCATCCCAAATTATCGGCCATCTGTCTGTCCGTATCGCGATCTCCAATAACATAACTGTTGGCTAAATCATATTCGGGATTATCTATATATTTTGTTAACATTCCGGTTCCGGGTTTGCGCATTGGGGAATTATCTTCAGGGAAGTGCCTGTCGATAAACTGCTCATCAAAGACAATCCCCTCATCCTCCAGAGTTTGTAACATGAATTTATGTACCGGCCAAAACGTGTCTTCCGGGAAGGAGTCTGTTCCCAAGCCGTCTTGATTAGTCACCATAACAAGCCTGAAATCGAGTTTGTCGCTGATAAAAGAAAGATTTTTAAGTACGCCCTTTACAAATCTCAGCTTTTCAAAAGAATCAATCTGTTCATCAGCGGGTTCCTCAATCAAAGTCCCGTCACGGTCTATAAATAGCAGTCTTTGTTGTTTCATTCAGATTAATGGTTTTCTGTTTGGTTTTTATTCTGGTTTCAATACGTCCGTATACATAATATATTACGAAAAACATCCATAAATTGATATAGCAGGATAAGAACGTAATTACAGTACTTACAATATAATTCAATGTATCGAAATAGTCCGGAAGCCCATTTGGGTCGCCGAATGCAAGACCATAAATGTTATTCTGATTTGCAAGATATATCACAAGGCGTGGCGAACCGATCACAACATAAAGTACTGCTATTATTATGATACATAATATAAAGACTAATGTTATGAATCCCCAATAGCGCCATCCTTTACGATAAGCTTTTCCAAAAACAGACCATATTCTGTCGTTTGATTCAACAAGATACTTCATTATTGAATAACTCAATGGAATGGCTGCGATAATAAAAAGCAATGTGATAAATGACAATGACGCGAGGTACAGGCTGTTAAAATGCTCAGGTGACTTATTTCCTAACGATAACAATATAACAGTACCGCACATAATTATTATCACAGAAAACAAAATTACTATTATAGCCAATGATAAAACGGCCTGTAAACAATATATATAATTATGTTTAAACGGCTTGTCATTCAACATAGACACGACCGATGCTCCCAGCCAACTCAAGCCGAATATCACCGGCACTGCCAGCAGTAACTGCATCCATGAGAATGAATTAAATAATACAGACAAACACACAACCGCAGAATAAACAAGAGCGGCTAACCATGTTTTACGGAATATTGTTGCAAAATTGGTAAACATCAGCTCATAAGCGGAATGTATACAACTTGAATAGCTGCGATCTTTATATAAATTTTTCTCTATCATAGCTGGATATTATTTGTTTTTCTTCTGAATTCAGAACATATTATTGCTGTTGCTACTGCAACGTTAAGACTGTCTGTTGTGGCTCTGCCTGGTGGAAAATTTGGTATAAGCAGTCTGTTTTTTATCTTTTCTTTAAGTTTCTGTGAGATGCCGTTACCTTCGTTTCCCATAACAATGAGTCCGCATTCGGAAAGTTCTTGCTTATATATGTTAGCTCCATCAAGAAAAGTTCCATAGACAGGCATACTTGACGGAAGCTTTTCAATAAATTCGACCAAGTCAGTATAGAACACGCTCACTCTTGATATGCTCCCCATTGTCGCCTGTACCACTTTTGGATTATATACATCGACAGTCCCAGCGCTACATACAATCTTTGTTATACCGAACCAGTCCGCAATGCGTATTATTGTACCAAGATTTCCAGGATCCTGTACATCATCCAAGGCCAGAATCAGTTCATTGCCTGTTTCCGCCATATTTACAGCATTTTCTCTCTTCGGAAATACAGCCAAAACCTGCTGTGGATGTTGAAGGAAGCTAACCTTACGAAGCTCTTCCTCATCTACCTCAATAATCTCGCTCTTATATTCATCATAACACTCTGTGTTGCCTTTAAGCCATCCGGTTGTCGCAACAATTATTCTGGCTTGCATACAGGCAAGCAACTCACCCACTACTTTGGGACCTTCTGCAACAAAAACATTCTCGTTGTTGCGGTTTTTCTTGAGTTCAAGCGATTTTATATATTTTATTTTGGCTTTACTTATCATTGTTTTTTAACAGACATTCCCCGGAGTCATACTCAATCAATGTTGATTTTCATATATTTTGTATATTGACTATAAAGCTCCTGATTCAATTATATCTTAATGCAAAGATAATAATATTAATCAATTATTTCGTATCTTTGCAGGTAAATTAAAGCATATTGAATATAATTAAACACATATCAAATCTACGCATACATCACCATATGGATATTCTGCTTGTTATTTGTGCAGTCATTATATTCATATGTACATCTTGTTCTACGACAAAGTTCGTTCCTGATGGCAAGTATCTTCTAACTGATGTCAAAATAGAAACTGACAATAAGAATGTCAACACTTCCCAAATGGAACAATACATAAATCAAAAGGCTAATACAAAATGGTTTTCACTGTTTGCCGTTCCTCTTGGAACTTACAATCTGTCTGGGCATGATTCTACTAAATGGATAAACCGAATACTTAAAAGACTTGGTGAAGAGCCGGTCTTATTTGATACTTTAAAGGCAGAAATGTCACGTAAGAATCTGGGCACAGTAATGCAGAACATGGGATATCTGCATGCAGACGTGTCGCTGAAAACAATAGCAAATGATAAGAAAATAAAAGTTATCTATACACTACATACAGGAAAGCCCTATTTTATCGGTAATATCGAGTATGATATTTATGACAAGAATATTGCTCAGATACTCGATATGAAAAATGAGAATAATCGCGGACTGAAAAAAGGTATGATATTCTCCATTAATAATCTTGAGAATGAACGCAAAAGAATCACAAACATATTGTCAGACAGCGGATATTATAAATTCAACAAAGACTACATAATCTATGAGGCAGACTCGACCAGAACAAATGATTCTATAGACGTCAATCTTAAGCTGATGAAATTCCGGGCCAACAGCAAAAGTCCGGAGAAAGACCATAACCGATATTATATAAACAAAGTAAATTTCACCAGTGCCGACGGTGACAAAATAAAATTAAGACGCAGCGTACTTAGCGATAATCTGGCAATAAAGGAAGGAGCTCCCTTCTGCGAGCACGATTTACAGACAACATACAATAACTTTGCAAGGCTACAAGCCGTTAAATATACAAACATTCGCTTTGAGGAACTTCCAGATACATCATTGCTCAATTGCAATATACAGTTGAGCACAAACAAGCCGAATACTATATCCTTCCAACCGGAAGGGACAAATACTGCCGGTGATCTTGGAGCTGCAGCTTCGCTTACTTATGAGAACCGCAATCTGTTTCATGGTAGTGAGATGCTGAGTATACAGCTGCGTGCGGCATTTGAAGCCATTACAGGTCTGGAAGGATACCAGGCTGAAGACTATGAAGAGTATAATATAGAAGGGCGTCTCATGTTTCCGAGGTTTATAGCTCCATTTCTTTCAGAAAACTTTAGGCGTAACAGCAATGCTCATTCAGAACTCACTGTGAGTTATAATCTGCAGAACCGTCCTGAATTCCATCGTAGAGTCTTTACGGCTGCATGGAAATATCTTTGGAACGCACCGAAACAAAACTCAACATATCGCTTTGACCTCATAGACCTAAATTATGTATATATGCCTTGGATTTCAGAAAAATTCAAGGAGGATTATCTTGACGATGATTCCAACCGTAATGCCATTCTGAGATACAACTATGAAGATCTCTTTATTATGAAAATGGGATTCGGGATGACTTACAATAATGGAGTGCATGCAATAAAGGCAAACATCGAAACATCCGGAAATATTCTGAGCCTGTTATCCGGTGTGTCAAAGTTCGACAAAAACAGTCAGGGACAATATACATTATTCAATATTGCATTTGCACAATATGTGAAAGCTGACTTCGACTATACAAGGCTTTTCACGTTTGATTGGCGCAACTCACTTGCACTGCATTTTGGATTTGGTATAGCTTATCCGTATGGCAACAGTAAAATTCTTCCTTTTGAGAAGAGATATTTCTCAGGTGGTGCCAATTCTGTAAGAGGATGGAATGTCAGAGAACTCGGTCCCGGTAAATTCAAGGGAACCGACGGACGCATAGATTTTATCAATCAGACCGGTGATATGAAACTTGATTTCAATCTGGAGTATCGTACTGCATTATTCTGGAAGTTCAATGGAGCTTTCTTTATAGATGCTGGTAATATATGGACATTACGTTCTTACGCCGATCAACCTGGCGGACAGTTCAAATTTGATGAATTCTACAAACAAATAGCTGTATCATACGGACTCGGAATAAGATTGAATCTGGATTATTTCATATTAAGACTTGATATGGGTGTGAAGGCTATTAATCCTGCCTATACAACCACAGAAGAACACTATCCGATAATATCTCCGAACTTCAAACGCGACTTTTCTTTACATTTTGCCGTAGGACTTCCTTTCTGATAGAATATAATTATCCGAAAGAAAATATTGTCATATCCATAATAATAGCAAAGTTTAAGTTGATAATACTGCATTATCGACTTAAATTCTGCTGTCTCCTATAAAACTTACACCACAAATATAATAGCATAATATATTCATTTTTATAATGATAAAATATCACCATATGTACAACCAAAGTAATGGCTCTTTTCATTTTTATTCTGTATCTTTGCAACAATTATTATAAAATGTCAGACAATGCCTCTAAAATTACCAGATAAACTTCCTGCAATAGAAATTCTCAAAAAAGAGAATATTTTCGTAATGGACAGCTCTCGGGCAACAACACAGGATATACGTCCACTACGAATAATCATATTGAATTTAATGCCACTCAAAATAACAACAGAAACGGATCTAATAAGGCTTCTGTCAAACACACCATTGCAAATGGAGATTTTTTTCATGAAGCTTAAAAGTCACACTCCGAAAAATACTCCAATAGAACATATGATGATGTTCTATAAAGATTTTGATGTGCTTGAAAAAGAAAAATTTGACGGCATGATAATAACGGGTGCTCCAATAGAACAGATGAAATATGAGGATGTTTCTTACTGGGACGAAATCACAAAAATATTTTCGTGGGCACGCACACACGTTACAAGTACCATATATATATGCTGGGCGGCACAAGCCGGACTTTATTATCATTATGGCATTCCGAAGTATCCGCTGAAGAAAAAAATGTTCGGTGTGTTCAAACAACATCCACTTGATCTTAAACTGCCGATATTCCGCGGCTTTGACGACTTGTTCTATATGCCTCACAGCAGACATACGGAAATAAGACGAGAAGATATCATTGCCAACAAAGAGCTGACTCTTCTCGCTGAATCAGAAGAAAGCGGAGTAAGTATTGTTATGGCACGTAAGGGTCGTGAGTTCTTCATAACAGGCCATTTCGAATATGCTCCGAACACCTTAGATATGGAATATAAACGAGATTTGGGCAAACGCGATGATGTTGATATGCCGTTGAACTATTACAGAGATGATAATCCGGAGAATGCACCTTTGGTAACATGGCGAGCTCATGCAAACCTGCTGTTCAGCAATTGGATTAATTATTACATATATCAGGAAACCCCATACGATATAAACAAGATTAAATAAATGATAAGAGAAATAGAGCTGTTGGCGCCTGCAAAAAATCTTGAATGTGGAATTGCCGCTATTGATCATGGCGCAGACGCTGTATATATTGGAGCAAGCAATTTCGGCGCACGGGTTGCTGCAGGTAACTCTGTTGAAGATATTGAACAATTATGCCAATACGCACATCAATATAATGCAAAGGTCTATGTAACGATTAACACCATTATATATGATGATGAGATTATACAGGTTGAAAATCTGATAAGAAAACTGAACGATATCGGTGTGGATGCGATACTAGTGCAGGATATGGCGATATTGAAAATATGCAATAATATCAAAAGCAAGATTACATTACATGCCAGCACTCAAACCGACAACAGGAATATTGATAAGATAAAATGGTTAAAACAAGCCGGCTTTAAAAGGGCGGTACTTGCAAGAGAACTTTCTTTGAAAGAAATCAACGCAATTCATAAAGCCGTACCTGATATCGAACTGGAAGTGTTCGTTCACGGTGCTCTTTGCGTAAGCTACTCCGGAGCGTGCTATGCGTCGGAATATTGCTTTCACCGTAGCGCCAACAGGGGCAACTGTGCACAATTCTGCAGGTTGAAATTCGACCTTAAAGACGGTTCGGATAACATCATACAGAAAGATAAATACATGCTGTCGCTTAAAGACATGTGCAGAATACACAGTCTGAAAGATCTGCTTGAAGCAGGAGCAACATCACTGAAAATAGAAGGACGGTTGAAAAATGTAAGCTATGTAAAGAATGTTGTTACAGCGTACAGTCAGGAACTGAACCGTATAATCGCATCATATCCGGATAAATACAAAAGGGCTTCTAACGGTAAGACTACATATTCATTCAAACCGGATTTGAGCAAAACATTCAATCGAGGTTTCACTGATTATTTTCTTTACGGACGAAAGCCCGGCTTGGCATCGGTAAATACACCGAAAGCTATTGGCGAATTTGTAGGTAGTGTCAAAGAAATATGGCACAACTCGTTCAGCGTGTCAGGCACAAAAGCATTCAGCAACGGGGATGGACTTTGTTTTATTAATGAAAACCAACAGCTTGAGGGATTCCGTGTAAACAAAGTCGTGAATAATAGATTGTTCCCTTTGAAGATGCCGGAAAATTTAAAACCACACATGGCTTTATACCGTAATAACGATCAGTTGTTCGAAAATAAAATGTCTGCAACCACGGCAAAAAGAAAAATAGGAGTAAAGATGTTCCTGTCAGCATCACAAGATTATGTTGAGCTCACCATAAAAGATGATGCCGGACATACAGCTACAGAAAAAATAAGTTATAGCTCGGAAACTGCGAAAAAGTCGCAGGAAGAAAATATGAAGCTACAACTTGGCAAGCTAGGGAACACACTGTATGAAGCGGACGAAATAACAATATCACCCGAAAGTGAGACAAGATTCATACCATCCAGTATCCTGGCTGGATTGAGGAGAGATACATTGGAAAAGTTCTCACATCAATTTCAGTTCGAACATTCAGGTGACAACGAGTCTTTGGGGTATATATTACCGAATAAGATCGATACTAATAATTCTGCAGAAGAAATCAACATTGCAAATGTAGCAAACAAACTTGCACGTCAATTATATGATGAAATAGGGCCTAAGGATGCACCGGACGCATTCGAAACAACAAAGCCTAACAGAGATAGTGAAACACAAATAATGACATGTCGTTATTGCATCAGATACGAAATGGGATATTGTACCAAGCAAGGCAGGAAAGCTCCATGGCAAGAGCCGCTGTATCTTGTTCTTAAGGACAATAGAAAATTCCGCCTGAAGTTCGACTGTTTAAATTGTCAAATGAGAATCTATGCTGAGAAATAAATTTACATATATAACAATACTTTTGTTATGTCTTGTTTTGTCTGGATGCTATCACAACAAGACAAAGATACATGGGACGGCAAAAACATATAGTGAAAAACAGCTGGATTCCATATCATTCTCAAAAATACATCACTATTCCCGGAACTATAATTTTGTTGTCAAGTCCGATTCTATCGTATTATACAAACAACGTCCTTCTTCCAGCATGACAGAGAAGAACGATACAATTATCATACACAGACATGACAATATTGTTGTAGTAGATACCAAAACGATACAGTACAATAAGCCTGACTCTGTTTGGATTCAGGTTGCACGTGATCAGTTTACTTTTGGATGGATAAGCGAAAACAATCTTCTTTCCAATGTAGTCCCTGATGATCCGATCTCACAGTTCATATCAACGTTCTCTGATACACACCTACTTATTTTTCTCGTTATAATAAGCATAATAGGAGCAAGTTATATATTCCACATAATATTCAAGATAAAAGCCAAAGTCGTTCATTTCAATGATATTCCATCATTCTATCCCACCCTCTTAGCTTTGATTGTTGCATTCTCTGCAACATTTTATTCCAGCATACAGATGTTTGCTCCAGACATGTGGAAACACTTTTATTTCCATCCAAGTCTAAATCCATTTGTACAACCACCGGCACTTTCCGTATTTCTATGCGCGGTATGGTCCATCATTATAGTGGCATTAGCTGCTGTTGACGAAATATTCCACAAACTGTCATTTGGAGAAGCCACTCACTATTTAAGCGGACTTATAGGCATCTGCGCCATAAACTATATCATATTCAGTATAACAACACTATATTATGTTGGCTATTTATTGTTCCTGATTTACGCAATATTTGCATTATACCGATACTTTAAATACAGTAGCCGATATTATATTTGTGGCAACTGCGGAGCCGCGCTACATAAAAAAGGGAAATGTCCGTATTGCGGAACTATGAACGAATGAGTATATCATAATAAATAAGGATTGCAGATGTGCGACTAATGGCATAACTTTGCACTCAAATAATGAGACCGATGAATATAAAGATACTCGCTGTACTATCATTTTGCTGTATTACAAACATTCAGTTGAATGCAAAAATATCATTTGATATCAAAGAAAGTCCGGAGGTGCTTGATACATCACGTATTTTCGACATTGATGAAATAATAGTCGTTTCACAGCCTAAAGAGAACTATCGCTTAAGAATGCAGGCGCTCAGTTCTTCTTCATTCTCCGGAAATGAAATAAACGCATTAAAAGTAAACAGCCTCAGTGATCTGTCGACATACGCTCCGTCTCTTTCAATGCCTGATTATGGATCACGTCTTACCTCTTCTATATATGTCAGAGGTATTGGTTCAAGAATAAACAGTCCGGCCATCGGGTTGTATGTTGATGGTATGCCGATAATAAACAAAAGCGCACTGAATTTTTACACATATCAGCTTGAGCGTATAGACGTATTACGCGGTCCTCAAGGTACATTATATGGCCAGAATACCGAAGGTGGTCTTATAAGGCTATACACTCCGAATCCTCTATCATATAATGGAACGGATGTAAAACTAAGTATCGGTTCTCATTTTCTTCGCACGATAGAAATCGCACACTACAATAAAATAAACGACAGGTTAGCCTTTTCTGTCGCAGGGTTCTATAACGGACGCAATGGTTTTCTTCATAACAGCACCACAGGAGAACGTGCCGACAAGATGAATGAAGCCGGAGGAAAAGCCAGATTGGTATATGATTCAGAGAGAAAGTTCGCATTCGATTTTGTAGCAGACTATCAATATGTCAAACAAAACGGGTTTGCATACGGACTTTATGATGTAAATAGCGGAACGACTGCCGCTCCAGCATCCAACTATCAAAACAATTACAGGAGAAACATATTCAATACTGGACTGACAATTAAATTAAAAGAAGATAATTTTTATTTCAATTCTACCACATCATACCAGTATCTGAAAGATTATATGTTGATGGATCAAGACTATATGCCGACTGACTATATGCACTTGACACAACAGCAATTTCAGAACGCAATAACCGAAGAGATAACTTTCAAAAGCAAGAACGATAAAAGATGGAAATGGACGTTCGGACTGTTCGGTTCATATATGTGGCTTAAAACAAAAGCCCCTGTATTTTTCGGTGAAGGTATGACCAAACCAATATCTGACAAAGTACAGAATGTTATGTACAATGCTATCGTCGGCTCTATTGCACAGAAAATGATAGAAGGAGGCATGCCGGAAAATATGGCTATGGATATGGCGAAGAATGTGGTTGATAAGTCTGGTGGTGTTTCATTAAATATGGCTATGACTGTACCAGGAGAATTCCACACACCACACTTCAATCTTGGTCTGTTCCATGAATCAAATGTAAATATAACAGAACGACTCAATGCGACAATTGGATTTCGCTATGATTTCAGTCTTACCAAAATAAATTATGATACGAAAGCATTGATGACAATGGCAGCTAATGTGATGGGAACAGAAGCCACATACACCCTGTCGTCACATCTCAACAACGGTGCAAAAGATAACTTCAGCCAGCTGCTTCCTAAATTCGGACTGACATACCAACTGGATCAGAATAACAGCAATGTATATGCATCTGTAAGCAAAGGATACCGCGCCGGCGGATATAATATCCAGATGTTCTCGGACATTCTGCAGACAGAACTGATGAACAACCAGTCGAACGCAATGAAAGGAGATTACAATGTTCCTCATTCAAAAGAAGACTACGAGAATATCGACAAAACCATAGCATATAAACCGGAAACGAGCTGGAACTATGAAATAGGCGCACACATAAATCTTCCCAATAACGCTATAAGTTTCGATATTTCCGCATATCTTATGCAAGTAAACAATCAGCAACTTTCCGTCATGGCTGGCAACTATGGCTTTGGAAGAATGATGGTTAATGCAGGAAAGAGTCAGAGCTACGGCATTGAAGCATCTTTAAGAGGAAAAGCATTTAACAATCATCTTTCATGGAATGTAAACTATGGTTTCACCCATGCAGTATTCAAAGAATACAAAGACAGCATAAAGGTGGATGGTAAGAATGTGCTGTATGATTATAAGAATAAGAAGGTACCGTATATACCAATGCATACGATCGGTGCTGATGTTGCCTACAGACTTGATTTTTCCGGAAGCAAACTCGAATCGCTAACATTCGGAGCCAATATCTCTGCCCAAGGAAAAATATACTGGGACGAAGTCAACAGCTATTCACAACCGTTCTATACCCTCATTGGCGCACGCATTGAAGGAGAAATAGGTCCTGCCACCATAACAATATGGGGAAAAAATATAACAAACACCAGATATAATACGTTCGCCATAGACAGTTCTGCCACCGGGACAAGAAATTGTTTCGCACAACGCGGATATCCTGTTCAGATAGGATTTGATGTCAAACTGCATCTTTGATGATTTTATATCAACAATATTTAATCCTGCGAACACCACAATACAAAGTGAATTCAACAAATTATAAGTTTCCGCAAATCTGGTAATTAGCTACAGTTATTGTGTCTTTATAGCACTGAAAATCAAAGAGATACAAACAATAATTCCCTATAATCACCAAGAGAAATGTTGTAGTATTATTTTGTATGACAGATGGCTTTTGCAAGTTTTTTGATGTAATGATGTCAAAATATACGCTAAAACCTGTCCTGAAGCATACGTATCACCTTGCTTCAACCATGTCAAAGGCAGAAATCATGCTCATAATGATACTTTTCTATGCCTCGGGCTACCATTATCTGATACATTTCTATTTGGAAAAGGTCTGCCGGCATATGCGCCATCTCTTTCCAAAAGTTGTCTCCTATAACCGATTTGTAGAACAGAGAAAAGAGGTAGTCATTCCATTTACTTTGTTAATCAATAAAGTATTTTAGGTAATGCACAGGTCTCAGTTTCGTTGATTCCACTCATTTACGGATATTCAGAAACCGGAGAATCCATATTCATGAGACATTTAAGAAAATAGCTAAAAGATGTAAATGCTCCATGGGATGGTTCTTCGGGTTCAAGTGACATTTTATATGCAACGAACGTGGAGAGCTACAGAATCTTATGATTACTCCCGATAGTTTATGGGTGTAAACCTCTTGAATACAGAACCTTTGTGGATTTCATCTATTGAAAGTTTGTCGGCTATAAAGTAAACATTGACAGGAATCACTTTGAGAAGTTGTTCGTCAATTCTATACAACTTATAACCAAATTATAAAAGCAATATAAAAGGAATGTTTATGTCACTCTCAGACAAACTTCTTCTCAGAAAACTGGCCATTATCGAAACAGTCAATGACAAACTTAAGAATATAATACAGGTAAGACATTACTTTTCATCGCTCTACTAACAATGACCTTCGGTTCAATACGCAAGAATTTTGATAATTTTGTAATAGCAGCATATTGTTGTTTTCCAAAGAAACCGTTCATCAATATCATGAGAACGATTAACACGCAGTCGGACTTATTCAGATTTCATCGAACCCAAGTTAACTAATATTCCAAATGGAATTCCGCACACCATGCCCCATTCCCGGCTCTACGCCATACCGTCCGATAGAAAACGGACCGTTCTTCCCCACACAGCACCTACTCCATTATGACACGGAAACAGACACTCTATGAAAAAACGCCTCTTCCGACAGCGACATACAACATACCCCGATATATACACCCAACCGCTATTGCTTATCTCATAGCCATTGCCTACCTTTGCATCGCATTCAGGGAAAATCCCATGCGGAGAACACTCTTTCATGCAAAGAACAGCCACACGGAGGCAGCGCCCAGAACTTGTATGACACGTGGAGCCAAAGCCGGCAAGGCTCCCGGTCAACCGATCCGGACGGAACAACGACGGGCCGTCTGCACCGACAGGCAACAATCTCTCCAAATAATCTAACCATTAAAACACAAAGAAAGGAAAACACATTATGGCAGTTAAGTACAAAATCTATCAGAGCAACCGTAAGGACGCATTCAACGGCAAATGGTATGCACGCGCCGTGCACGACGGAACAGTGACCACAGACGACCTCGCCGACATCATGCAGGACAACTGCACGGTGAAGCGCTCGGACATCCTGGCGGTAATAAGCGAGCTGGTCGAGGCGATGACCACCCAGCTCCAGAACTCCATGAAGGTGAAAATCGACCACTTCGGAACCTTCAAGCTGGGCATCTCCACATCACCGGCAGACACGGCAAAGGACTTCTCCGCAAACAGCAACATAAAGAATGTCCACGTGCTCTTCCTGCCTGAGGTAAAGATCGACGCCAAGGGCAACCGCATGCAGACATTCATCTCAGGCGCAAAGGTGCAGGAGGCTACTCCTTACGACATCGACAAGGAGGCCGAAGCCGAGGAAACCGTATAAACAGACAACGCTCTGATAACCATTGAAAAACACAACATCAGATTATGAGTAAACTGAACACAAACGGATGGAAAGTGATAATGAAAGTGCTGATAGCCATCGCCACCACGATTCTCGGCGCACTCGGCGTACAGGAGGCGGGCAATGACCAATGACAACCGGGAACGCATATTGTTCATTCTCCGCGTCATAGCACTTATCATTACAATCATAGCTGCAATCAGCTGCTCGATAGTGTTCTATTGAACAGCCCATACTCAAAACACCTGCGAGGCTCCGATGCCCCGCAGGTGTTTTTTTATGCCCTTCTACATACGCAACCGTTACCTACTGACACACAACCGTTTGCGTCTTTCCTTACATCATTTTTCCTTCATCTTTTCCATTTCCATAATTATACATTCACCATACAGACAGAACGCCACCCGCCTACCCCACATTTCTATTTTTCAATATTTCACATTCTTTTTACTCATCACCTTTTTCTCCACTCCCCGTATCTAACGTTAGTTAAATGAATATACTTTTAAAACCTAAATATCCGAGCGTTCTAAAAAGGTTCATATCACGTTATAAAAGAGCCTGTATTAGCCCCTAATAAAGCCCATATCAAGCCCTAATATAGCCTATATCATGCCATGTTAAAGCCTATATCAGAAGCCGGAACGGGCCGTTTTACAGCACAGAAGATGCCGTATCATGTCAGACAAGTATAGTCACAGTAAGAAAAACCTACACCATCGGTCGCTTGTCATTTATAATGTTAAACAGAAAAACATACTTGCAGAGACCTCAGAATCATCACTACGATAGGCCAAAATGAATAATATTATCCATAAAAAATAATAAAAATGCCCAACTTCTATGTTTCAAGAAGTTGGGACTGAGACGTTATGGCTTTGTTTACACTACAATATATAAAATGTATAATTTTCATATCACTACATCAGATGTATTCATATTATGAAAATTTAGTAAAGCATCTATTTACTTATTACAGCATTCAACGCCTTCATATTCTGTGAAATCACCCAAAGATACATGGTGGAAACGACATGGATGGCAGAATCAAGTTCCTTCATGGAGGCATCCGGGGCCGTATGCGACTCGCTGTTTCTCCATTGCTTCACCAACTCCAGATAATCATAGAATTTATGGTATCTCCCGTCCGGATTGTTCCTCAATCCTCTCAAGCAACCGAGCGACAAGATGCAATTGATGAATGTGGGCATGCTGTTCTCATCCTTGCGGTTCACCATTTCCTCACCGTTCAGCAAATAATACACCTTCTTTAAGAACACCTCGTATTTTGTCACAATGGTATTGAAGTGCCTTCTTTTATCCACCAGCTTCATGCCTTCCAGACAGTAAAGTCGGTTGAAAGAGTCCAATAGCAGCTCATTTGCTCCATCTATCGAGGATGTCGATTGAACGTTCAGTACACGGATAAAGCATGCTACCACGGTGTCAAGATCCGGCAGGAACGCCTTTAAATCGGCAAACTCCCCTTCCACATCCGCCAACAGTTTCTGTTTGAACAGTTCCGGGATAAACGGCAGCTCCGTTTCCTTCTTCTTGTAATTGTCATACATCACCCGGGCCATCTGCGTCATGACATTCCGGTAGAAGTCACTGTTCTCAAACAGCTTGGCAAACGAATCCATCTGCTCTACATAACAGCCTCGGGCCACCTCATCGAAGATCTGCGGGAAGATGCTTTCCTCAAACTGCTTCTCATCCGTATTGTTCGCCTGCTTGGTCAGTTTCTTCTTGGCGGTGGATACCATCTTGTCATAAATGGACTCTACGATCACACGGTCTGCCTCCGAGAACTGCCCCTGATACATGATATTCACCTTGTCGATGATACGGCTCAACAGATCCTCGTTATCATTCTTCGGCTTGCCGGCCTTCGGGTTCTCACCTTTTATCGGCTTTTGGTCGTCACCCAATCGGATGGACACCGTCTCTCCTTCCGAGATCTTGGAGTTGACCAACATGATCTGTCTGTTCAGGTCTATTCTTTCCCGGGCGTTCTTCGGCAATAGTCTGTACAGGTAATCGGCATACACGTAAGCCTTGTACAGCTCCTTGTCGTATGTTCTTGCGATCTGTGCCATATAAGAATAGAAGCGGACAAAATTCTTGATCTTCGACCTGACCTCAAAGCGCTTCTCCTCGTCCAATTCCTCATAACGGTCCAGCGTATTCTTAAAGGCATTCGACAAAGCGCCCAACCGGTCTTTCTGCTTATTGATGTTCTGCAACAGATCAAAGAAGCGCTGTTCGTCGCCTTCGGTCCACAACTGGTACATCTGAATGTCCTTTCTGAACGTATAGACATAATTCACGTCCACCGGATTTATCAGTTCCGTACCCTTATAGAACGGTTCGAACGATTTCTTGATGTCATCCGGCTTATTATAGAAATCGAGCACGTAGGTATCCTTCTTGTCCTTGTGCGCCCTGTTCAGACGCGAAAGGGTCTGCACCGCCTTCACATTCCTCAGCTTCTTGTCCACGAACATCGTATGCAACAGCGGTTCGTCAAAACCGGTCTGATACTTATCGGCCACTATCAACAGGTTATACAGGTCCGAAGCAAAATACAACGGCAACCTGGCTTCCGAGATGTTGCGTCCGTCCGTGGAATTCAGCTTCGGTTCGGTATATTCAACGCCATTATAGGACACCGTGCCTGAGAACGCCACCATCGGCTTCACGTCCGTAATGTGGTTCGCCTCACAATACTTCTTCACCTCCATGAAATAACGCACCGCATGGGCACGTGAGGAGCACACCAGCATGGCCTTTGCCTTGCCGTGTATGGCATTCAGGGTCACCTCCCTGAACTTCTCCACGATGATGGCCGTCTTCTGGGCGATCACATGCTGATGATTGTCATGGAAAGCCTTGATGGCACGTGTGGCCGGCGTTTCCTCATACGACGGGTCCGCCTCTATGCGCTTAGCGATTTCATAAGTGGTGTCGTACGTAGTGTAATACTTCAGCACATCCAGGATGAACCCTTCTTCAATGGCCTGCAACATCGAATAGTTGTGATAGGCCACGTACCTGTTGTCCTCCGGGCTGTCTCCTTCCTCTACCAGTTCTCCGAAAGTCTGCAGCGTCTTGGGTTTCGGCGTTGCCGTGAAGGCATAGAAGAAAAGATTGCTGTGCTGCCCCTGAGCCAAGAGGTCCTCCAGCAGCGCGTCTTTCTTCTTTTCGAGTTCTTCGGCCTCAACCTCTTCTATCTCGGCATATTCACGCAAGGCCTCGTCCGTATCCGCCAAGGCAGCCTTCAGTTTCTCCGCACTCTTGCCCGACTGCGACGAATGAGCCTCATCCACCACGATCGCATAGCGCTTGCCGCTGCGGCTCGTCAGCTCCTTGTAGATGACCGGGAAGCGGTGAAGGGTCGTAATGACGATTCTGGTATTGTCATCATTGATGATCCGGGCCAGTTTCTCCGAGCTGTCCGCATCCGTGATGGTCTCTATCTGTCCGTCGATATGGTCAAAGCCGAGGATGGTGCTCTGAAGCTGTTTGTTCAGCACACGGCGGTCGGTGATGACAAACACGCTGTTGAACATGTTCTTCATGTCCGCATCCTGCAATCCGGCCAGACGATAAGTGAGCCATGCAATGGAATTGGACTTGCCCGAACCGGCCGAATGTTGAATCAGGAAATTATTTCCATGTGGCTTCTTCCGAGACGCATATAGCGGAATTTCGTCTGCCGCCATGCCATAATTCACTTCCTTGTCATCACCTCTCTTTTTCACGAGATTCGCATAGTACGTGTCGGCCACCAGTTTCTCCACCACATCCAGTTGGTGATAGCGGGGGAAGATGATCTTCACGGAAGTTTCCGTCACCTCTTTCTCCCTACCATGCTTGTCAATGATTATCTTCAGCTTTTCTTCTTCCTGTCGGGAGATGTAACGCTGAAGGATGGCAAGCAACATGTCTCTCTGCAGAATATGCTCCCATAAATAAGAGGTCACATATCCCCCATCCTCGCGCTCCGGATTACCGGCACCGCCTACCTTTCCGGCCCCGTTCGAACCCTGATTAAAGGGAATGAAGAAAGTCTTTTCCTTCTTCAGTTCGGTGGTCAGCGCCACCTCATACAGATCGACCCCGAAGTAGGCCAATATACGGTTGTTAAACCGGAACAGCGGTTCCTTGGGATCGCGGTCGGTGCGCCACTGCCGTTTGGAGTCTTCCACATTCTGCCCCGTAAACTGGTTTTTCAGTTCGAGGGCCACAACGGGAATACCGTTCAGGGAGAGCACCATATCAATGGTGTTCCTGTTCAGCTTGGAGTAGGCAAACTGGCGGGTCACCGTAAGAATGTTAGCGTGGTAATTGGCCACCAGTTCATCATTCAGCGATGAAGCCGGAGCAAAATAACAGAACCGGATATTGATGCCCACATCGCTGATTCCCTTGCGCAGCACGTAGATCAGGCCATACCGCGTCACATCATCCTGAAACACACGGTACAGTTGCCTTTCCGCCTTGTCGCCATACTTAGTTACATAGCGTTTCCACTGCTTGGGCTGCGTCTTTTCTATAAAGGAGATAAGTACCGGCATATCAATGGCCCGCTCCTTATCGTAAGTATCCTGGTTGCCTTTGATATAGCCGCCTTCCGTAATCAGGTAGCGTTCTATATCGGCTTCAAAATTCTTTTCTTTCAAATCAGAGGTATCCATGGTTTGTTTGTCTTTACTCTTCAGATTTTCTTTCTTGTTGTGGCAGCAGATAATCATCTGCTTTTGCAGAAGAGATTTTTCAAAGTGCCATTATGGCTCTTTGAGTTCTCTTTCGTAGCACTTTGACATTAGCTCACTTTTCTTTTTCCGGTTACGCACTCGAAAATCAAAGATTTCTTGTATTCCTTCAGTTTCTCGATTTTCTGTTGCTTGATGGAAATCAGCTCGTCTATCTCGCTGCATTTTTGATTGAGGTAATCGGCAATGGATTGCTGTTCAAAGAGAGGGGGAATTGGCAGCCATGTATTTTTTATTTTATCCTGACTAATATTTGGTTGACCTCCTCCTTCTGCTCTGTATATCAAGTATTTCTTTACAGAGTTCATCGCATAAAATAAATACTTAAAATTCTGTTTTGTCTCGTTCATTACACAACATGCTTGATTTACACAACCATCTATTTGGGAAATAGAAATATTTCCAACCGAAGCACCATACATTGCAACAATAATAAATGGCGCTTGGTATATTTTTAATGCTGGATATTCTTTAAAAGCAGTATAGGAAATAGTATTCTTACATATTTCTATATCACCACCATTAATGTCACCTGATTGTATCCAATTTATAGAACCGTTATAATTGTCTTCCTTACTGGATTTTGGTGTTGTTCCACTACCAATTATACTAAATAATCTAATAATTTTATTTTTACTCCAATGCTCCGGAATCTCCCCAATCCATTCAATACCGCTATCTTTTAAAGGGACATTTTTAACCAAACCTTTGGTTACCGCTTCGGTAATGACAGATTGCTTATAGCTTTGCAGTTTGGTTATCATTTCCTCTTGCAAAGTTATCAGTTCATCTATCTCGCCACATTTTTGGTCAAGATAGGCAGCTATAGTTTGTTGTTCTTTTTTTAAAGGAAAAGGAATATAAAAATTAAGAATTTCATCTGATGAGATATTTGGTTGAGCTGATCCTGCAGAAGATAAACTGATATAATCAGTAAAGCCCTTTGTAAAAAACATCCTTTTAATAAAATCATATTGATGAGCTCTGATAATACCAACTCGTTGATTTATATAGGCTATATTTTCATCTTCATATATACCTATCTTTCCAACAGTAGCTCCACTCATAGCAATTAATATATCATTCTTTTGAACTATGAATTTATCTAAATCCTTATCTTCCTGAACATATACTATATTTTCAAATGAAATTTTCTCATTACATATATCTCCGATTCTAATAACTGGAATTCCTGTATTTTTGTTAAAATAATTACTATTAAATGCATATCCATTAATAAATTCAGAGCATCTTTTTAATTGCACAATATTCCAATGCTCTGGTATCTCCCCAATCCAAGCAATACCGCTATCTTTATATTTATCGTATCTATTTCCCATAATCCTTAATCCTCCTGTTCGTAATAGTAAGAGTAATCAATACCTTTCATAAAGGTTTCCCGGTCATTAATCTTGTCGGTAAGTGCAGGTTGCAGAAGTGCTTTCAGCTCATCGGCATTAGCCACGCTGTGCGTCGTCGCATCCAGATAAGACTTCTTGTCTACATTGCTCCAGTCCACACAAACCTTAAGATTTTTCTTCAGCATCAGGTCAAGCCAGATACGGATGGCACGCCCGTTGCCCTCACGGAAAGGATGGGCAATGTTCATCTCCACATACTTGTCTATGATCTCATCGAAACTGGTTTCGGGCATACGCTCTATCTGTCGCAATGTGTCCGGAAGATACTGAGCCATAGCAAATTGGAATCCGCCTTTGGCTATGTTCACCGTACGTATCTGTCCTGCAAAATCGTATAGTCCGCCAAACAAATAAGCGTGAATCTGCTGCAAGCCTTTCACGGTACCCACTTCCATGCTGTCGATCAGACTGCTTTCGAACAGGGCGTATGCCTTTGATTTGCTTCGTCCGTCTATCGTCTCGTCGCTGTTGGTAAACCATTCCACAAACCGGGCAGCCTTCGTATTAGGAAAACACGCAGCAAGAGAAAGAACTCCTGAATTATCAAGCACATCTGTCATATAATGCTTTCCGTCAGAAGCCATCAATTTCAGTTGGTTAGTGGCACTAACCAACTCGTTTTGTTCTTTCTTCAGCTTGTTTTTCAGATACTTCCAGTAGTTCCGGTTCTTGGCATAATCATCCTGATCGTTGAGCACGCCTATAATATCGGGCACGGAAAACCACCATTTGGAATTTTCGTCATCCCAAATGGCACGTACTTCCCGATCATTGAAGAAGCGGATGGATATCTTGTTTATCTTGGCCATAATATTACCCCAGAATCTTAGACAACAATTCCGATTCTCTTTCCTCCAGTTTTTTCAGTTCTTCAAAGATTACGGAACTTGGCGTCAGCGGTGTGTATTTATAGAACTCACGCGTAAACGGTATTTCATAACCGATCTTGCTGTCTGCCTCATTATACCAGAAGTCGGGAGCATACGGACGTACATTCTTGTCCAGATATTCCGCGATGTCCTCTTTCCACGGAATGATCTCGCTGTCCTTCAGATCCGGATCGGGTGCGAACCCGCTATTCGCATCTGTGGGTTTTACGTATGCTTCCGGCATGTCGGCATTACGCTTGCCGAAATAGTTTCTCAGCAGAGCCACCTTTCCCTGCGGCACTTTTATCTTGGCCTTCTTCAACTCCGAGAAGAAAGTCAAGTCCGGGATTCCCGCTTGATCCGCCGGCATATTGTCTTCCCAATAGGTTGCCACTTTTTTCAGCAAGTCGCGATCCGCTTCCTTATAATCCTCGGCAGTAGCCTCATCGAAATGAATATCCTTATATTCCAAACGGAGCGGACGGTTGATGATGAGTTTCGTAAACTTGAAATCCTCCACATCCTTGATCTTGCTCTCAACCTTCAGTTCCGGATTATCTTCGGAAGTATATTCCCAGTTGGTGAAGTCGTGATAAGCCTGCATGATCAGTTCGCGACAGGCTGTGGTAATTTCCACGCGCTTGTTGCCGAGCGGCTTGCGCAACTTCTCAAAACATTGGCTGGCATCAATAAGCTGTACTTTGCCGATACGCTCCTCGGACTTGCTTTTGGAAACAACCCAGATATAGGTGGCAATACCGGTGTTATAGAACAGGTCGTTAGGCAGCTGGACAATGGCCTCCAGCCAGTCGTGCTCCAGCAGATAGCCACGGATCTCACTCTCACCGCTTCCGGCATCCCCCTTAAACAGAGGAGAACCGTTCTGGATGATGGCCATACGGCCGTCTTCCTTCAGCTTGGCCACTCCATTGAGCATGAACAGCATCTGTCCGTCGCCCTTCGCCGGCAGTCCCGGTGCAAAGCGTCCGGCCTCGCCCAGCTCGTGCTCTGCCTTGACATGCTTCTCGGATGCCTGCCAGTCGATGCCAAAGGGCGGATTGGATATGATATAGTCGAACTGGTAACCCTTGAACTGGTCATCGCCCAGCGTATCGCCCAGACGCATGTTGTCGGCATTGCCGCCCTTGATCAACATATCGGCTTTGGCGATACCGTAGGTCTGCGGATTGAGCTCCTGACCGTAGCAGGTGATCTCCGCCTCGGGATCAATCTTGCGGAACCGCTCATCCAGACAGGCCAGCATCTGACTGGTGCCCATCGCCATGTCGTAGATGGAGGCCACGATGCCCTCGTCCCTCATCTCCTGCTCATGGTCGCCCACGAGCAGTTCGCCCATCAGATAGATGATGTCGCGCGCCGTGAAGTGCGCTCCCGCCTGGTCGTTGTATGACTCCGAGAATTTCCGCACCAGTTCCTCAAAGATATAGCCCATGTCTACCGCCGAAACCACATCGGCTCCCAGATATGCCTTCGCTGAACAGAACTCCTTGATGACCAGATAAAGACGGTTGTTATCGTCCAGCTTCTTGATCTCATTGTAGAAGTCCATGCGGTCGATGATGTCAATCACATTCTCCGAGAAATGATTCAGGTAGTTCTCGAAGTTGTCCTTAATATTGTCGGGATCGGCCAGCAAGATGTCGAAAGTAAACTTGCTGGTATTGTAGAAATGCTGCTTGGCCGCCGCCTCAAGGAAACCTTTCTTTACGGTGATCCCCTTGGCATCGAGATCCTCGTTCATCTTGATGACGGCGTCCTTGGTAGGAGCCAACGTGTCTTCAAAACGCTTGATGACACACATAGGCAGAATCACACTTCCGTATTCATGCGGTTTGTATAAGCCTACCAGTTTATCGGCAATGGACCATATAAGGTTGGCCTTCTCCTGTATATTGACTGAGGTCTGTCGCTGCAAATCTTCTCCACTCATATATTATAACGTAGGTTCTATGAATATTAAATATCTGTAAGTTAATATATTAGCAGAAATTGTCGTGTCTTTATAGTATTGAGATAAAAAGAATAACGAACAATAATTGCTATAACCATTGTACACAAAGTTATAAAAATATTTTGTATATCAAATGGTTTAGCATCACTGATTTTAAATTTTATAAGATGATGGCAAAATACAAGAATACGATATAAAAAACTTATGTGCCGTCATATCCGTACCAATAATAAATATCGGGATAAATTGTGACGACACATAGGTATATTATGTATATAAAAATTGTCTTAGAAACAACTGCTACATTCAGCCTGCCACAACAGAGATAAGCTCATCAGGGCTCACCTTCTTCTGCTCGCCAGTCTTCATATCCTTAACAGTTACCAAACCCTCGGCAATTTCGCTTTCACCGGCAAGAGCAACGTAAGCAATACCCTTTGCATTGGCATAATTCATCTGTTTCTTCATCTTGCACGAGTCCGGATACATTTCGGTGGCGATGCCTGCCTGACGACATTTCTGTACAAGCGGCATACAATAAGCTGTCTCGGTTTCTCCGAAATTGATAAACAACAATTGCGTAGAGTTCATGGCTTCCTCCGGATAAAGATTCAAACCATTCAGCACATCATATATTCTGTCTGCGCCAAAAGATATTCCCACTCCACTGAGGCCCGGCATACCGAATATCCCGGTAAGATTGTCGTAACGGCCACCTCCGGAAATGCTGCCTATCGGGAAATCGAGAGCCTTCACCTCGAAAATTGCACCGGTATAATAGTTGAGACCGCGTGCAAGAGTAAGATCCAATTGCACCTCGTTCTTAAGATTACACAACTTGAGCTTGTCAAGAATGTATCTTACTTCATCAACGCCTTTCAGTCCTGTCTCAGACGATGAAAGCACGTTGCTTATAACGTCCAGCTTCGATTCATTGGTACCGCTCATATTGATTATGGGCTGGAGTTTCTCTATCGCATCGTCAGGAATGCCGCAATCGCGCAGTTCCGCATTTACTCCATCCACACCAATCTTATCGAGTTTGTCTATAGCGACGGTTATATCGACAATCTTATCTGCCTGCCCTATCACTTCGGCTATGCCGGCAAGAATCTTACGGTTGTTTATCTTGATGACAACACGAACGCCAAGACGCTCAAAAACAGTATCGACCATCTGCATAAGCTCCACTTCATTAAGTAACGAGTCGGAACCTACGACATCGGCGTCACACTGATAGAACTCTCTGTAACGTCCTTTCTGCGGGCGGTCGGCACGCCATACCGGCTGTATCTGATAGCGGCGGAACGGCAGTTGTAGCTCCTCCCTGTGCATGACAACGTATCTCGCAAACGGGACGGTCAGATCATAGCGCAATCCTTTCTCACAGAGTTTTGGCGCGAGTTTAAGCGGATTGCGTTCGGCAAGCTCCTCATCGCTCACCTTACTCATATAATCGCCGGAATTCAGAACCTTGAACAACAGCTTGTCACCTTCCTCACCATATTTACCCATAAGAGTATGGAGAGTCTCCATGGCAGGTGTTTCTATCTGTTGAAAGGCATAAAGCGAAAAGACTTCCTTTATTGTATTGAATATATAGTTGCGTCTCGCCATCTCTAACGGCGAAAAGTCACGTGTGCCCTTAGGTATATTTGGTTTATTCATTTATGATGTCTTTTACTTCTTTCTAACAATTGTCTGTTCGCGGTCCGGACCTATCGAAACAATATCAATTGGAGTCTCAAGCTCTTTTTCAAGGAACTCAATATAATCATTAAATTCCTTCGGGAACTGCGACTCATCGGTAAAACCTGTCATATCTGTTTTCCATCCCGGTATGTCAACATATACAGGTTCGATGTCTTTCTCTATATTATACGGGAAGTCTCTTGTCTCCTTACCATTCTGTTTGTAAGCCACGCACGCCTTGATTGTATCAAAACCATCAAGGACATCGCTCTTCATCATTATAAGGCTTGTGACACCGTTTACCATTATGGCATAACGGAGTGCTACAAGGTCAATCCATCCGCAACGACGCTCACGTCCTGTAACAGCGCCGTACTCATGACCAAGCTGACGTATTTTACTGCCAGTCTCATCAAAAAGCTCTGTCGGGAATGGTCCTGAACCTACACGTGTGCAATAAGCCTTCATAATGCCATAGACATTGCCTACCTTATTAGGACCGATACCAAGACCGGTGCATGCTCCTGCACATATGGTATTGGAAGAGGTAACATACGGATAGCTTCCGAAATCGACATCAAGCATGGTTCCCTGAGCTCCCTCACAAAGGATATTCTTGCCTTCTCTCAACTGCTGGTTAACGAAATGCTCGCTGTCAATGAAATTGAACTGGCGCATGTACTCCACACCTTCCATCCATCGCTTCTCATCAGCACTGATATCATAATCGGTATATCCAAGCGATTTCAGTATTGCCTCGTGACGTGCTTTGTGCTCAGCGTATTTTCTTTCGAAGTCGTCAAAGATATCTCCGACACGCAATCCGTTACGCGAAACCTTGTCTGTATATGTCGGTCCGATGCCCTTACCGGTTGTTCCTACCTTATGGTCACCTTTCAGCGACTCGTTTGCCCGGTCGAGCACACGATGGGTAGGCATTATCAGATGTGCTTTCTTTGATATATATAAACGCGATTTAAGATCATGGCCGCTCTTTTCAAGCTCTTTAGCTTCATCCATGAACAAATCCGGAGCAAGTACAACTCCATTGCCGATAATATTGACCTTTCCTCCCTGGAATATGCCAGACGGTATGCTACGCAGCACATATTTCTGTCCTTCGAACTCCAAAGTGTGACCAGCATTAGGTCCGCCCTGGAAACGGGCAATGACATCGTATCTTGGAGTAAGTACATCGACAACTTTTCCTTTACCTTCGTCTCCCCACTGAAGACCAAGCAGAACATCAACTTTACCTGTATTCATTTATTTGAAATTTAAAAAATTGGTATTACGTGGAATATATATCACAGCAGATATGCCACAAAGTTACGTTTTTTTATCTAATAATGGTATATCTGCAATTAAAAAATATCAGTTTTAATATCTTCCAAAGCAGAATCTGCCATTGCGGAATAACTATCGTCTATTGACATAAAACGCGAAAGACAATTCATGGCAGCATGCTTCAAGGCCGAATTATCTCCGGCAAGTGTCTTACGTATGCTATTCAGGAAAACGTCGGACTGCTCTTTGTCCGGCCGGAATCCTTTCATCATCAATCGGCTAAATATATGATAGGCACATATTTCGGCAATAATATTCCCACTCGACATCCATTTTAAAGCCAACAAATGCGCGTCCTTGATATTCTGGAATAAATTGAGCGCACACATCTCCGCTATTTCCACTGACGTGGTGTGCATAATCCAATCTTCGGCAAGCTCGTGCGACATCTCGTCTGCCGGCATGAGCATGGTTGCAAGAATCTTACATTCCCTGATATCATCTTTCCATAATCCCGTAGCTAAATCGTAACTTTTTTCGTATTCAGAAGCAATCTCTTTGAGTTGAGCCAACGGTATTCCCCAATTCACTTTATATTCGAGACCCTTCTCACGCATTGAGCGGGAGGTGATGCCATTCATGAACAAGTGGAATGTTCTCTTTATCTTTCGCATGTTTTCTGATGTCTGATCCATCTTAATATTTTTTATAAAAATCCATATTCTGAAGAATATCTCAGCATCTGATGCTCATAGCTTTCGGCATAATCGACCTCGATATCAACCATATTACCATTTTCATCATAAACAGGCTTCATCCAAGGATTTATGAAACCTTTATAAGGTGCGATGTCTAATGCCGCATATCTTTCCAGAACTTCTGAATGTAAAGCAGGGTCAATATTTATGGCATACATCTCAACCAATTCTTTTGCGGCATCATAATCGCCTTCGCTCTTGATGCGCTGTATCTCGGCAAGGAGCTTGGCAAACAATGAACGTAAAGCCTGATAGTCGGTTATATCGATGTATGTCTTTCCGTCTTTCTTTACAAGCCGTACAACACCATCGGAATGTTCATACACCCAACGGGCAATCAATGCCCTATTGCGCATATGGGCTTCCTCTATCTGATGTCCCGGTTTGATGCGTGTTAATTGAGTCATCATACCGTTCATCATGTATGTATAATATTGTGACTTATAAGCCTCCGGATTATCAAGCAGGCCAAGTTCGCATAACTTTTCGTCGGCGATATAATATAATCCAAAAAGATCGGCACGGGCTTCTTCTATTGTGTTGCCGTATGCTTTTAAGGCATCAGGATAAACACCCGGCAGAAGCTGTCCGCTTCCATGTCCAAGACATTCGTGCAGATCGGTATGTAAATCATCACATATATTGCCATATTTCTTGATAAGCTCAAGCGTCGGCTCATCTATGACGAACTCTTCTTTGAATCCATTGCCGACAGCCGCCTTATCATAAGCCTCTGTAAGATTACCTATCGTAACACTCTTGGAACCATAACGTGCACGTATCCAATCCGCATTTGGAAGATTTATTCCTATTGCTGACGACGGATATTCATCGCCGCCCAACATTGCTGCGCACACTACATTCGCAATAACACCTTTAACTTCTTTTTTCTTAAAACGGGGATCTACAGGCGAATGGTCTTCGAACCATTGCGCGTTGTCGCTTATAGTCTGAGCACGGCGTGTCGCATCCTTATCCTTATAGGAGACAAAACCCTCCCATGATGCCTTCAGACCAAGAGGATCACCATACACTTCAATAAAACCATTTATGAAATCAATCAATCCGTCAGTCTCTCTCAACCACTCAATGGAGAAACGGTCGAACGTACGCAGATCTCCCGTACGATAATAATCAATCAAAATTGATATTATAGCTTTCTGCTGTTCGTTCTCAGCAGCGCTCCGGGCTTTCTCAAGCCAATAAATAATCTGTTTAATTGCAGGCCCGTACATTCCGGATTCTACCCACTTGTATTCCACAATCTTACCATCGCGCTTTACAAGTTTTGAATTAAGTCCATAGGAAGGCATCTCCTCGTCTGACTCGTCTTTCATGTCATTATAGAATCTTTCTACTTCGTCTTGTGTAACATTCTCATAATAATTGCATGCCGACGTAATCACCAAATCCTGTTTATCGGCCTTGTTCACGCGCTTCGGGAGAATAGTTGGATCAAATATTACAGGGAAAAGCTCATCACAGAAGCTATCTATTGTCTCATTCTCTTTTAATGGCAGCAAACTTTTATCGGTATTATCTATAACCTCTCTTAAATAAGATGAAGAGAAACCGGGAACAATCTTCTCACATCCGTAATGATGATAAATACCATTCGAAAACCACAGCCGTTTAAGATATATCACAAGATTTTGGAATTCAACACTATCTCTATTTCCCTTATATCCTACAAATATTGCCTCAAGCAGTTTCCTTATACGGATATTATAGGCTCCGAACTGATCGGTCGTAATGTCACGTCCGGACAAAGCAGCCTTTGATAAATAATAAATATATTTCTTTTGTTCTAGAGACAATGCATCAAATCCCGGTAAGCGATATCTTAATAACTGAAGATCCGCGAATTTTTCATCTGTATAATTAAAAGTTTGTTCCATCTTTTACATATAAATCATTAAACGTTACTACCATCAATCAACATCTCTCGTGTGTTATTCTATACGATGAGTCTGTCGGTAATGTAATGGTGTCACTCCTTTGTATTTACAAAATGCGTTATAGAAAGACTGACGATTTGAAAATCCGACCATATCTGATATTTCCTGCATTTTTAGCTTTGAGTATCGCCTGTCTGCCAATATAGTCATTGCCTCATCCACCCGCAGTTTATTTATCAATGACGTGTAATTCATATGGAATCTGACACTCAACACCAATGATACATATCTTGTATTTGTGCCTAACTCCTCTGCAAGTTTTTTTGCTGAGTAATTCTTATCTCTATATTTTTTTTCAACATGCAGAATCCTGATAATCTTCTCATACAAATCATCGGATACTTTCGAGCTTATATATCTCAGATAGGCCGGATCACGCTTATCTGATACTTTATTATCATCGTCACTCATTTAATATTTCGTTTTTTACATTAAACAGGAATATTGCGTATTTTCTTATAATGTATCGCACTCTTTCAGCCATAATGCGCTCGACGCATCTGAAGGCATTCGCCAATCGCCACGAGGGCTTAAACTTACACTGCCGACTTTAGGACCGTCAGGAAGGCATGAACGCTTAAATTGCTGTGAGAAGAAACGACGGAAAAATGTCTTAAGCCAATGCTTTATTGTTTCATCCTTATAATCTGCGACATCAAAAGCTTTCCGCGCCAGCAAATATATCTTAGATGGTCTGAAACCAAAACGCAAGAAATAATACAAGAAGAAATCATGCAGCTCATACGGTCCGACAAGATCTTCTGTCTTTTGTTTTATTGTTCCATCTTCCTCAGCCGGGATAAGTTCCGGACTGATTGGCGTATCTATTATATCAAGCAGGGTATCACGTGATTTCTCATCCACCGCACTATCGGCAACACTTCTGACCAAATATTTTATCAATGTTTTAGGAATTCCGGCATTAATTCCATACATGGACATATGGTCACCGTTATAAGTAGCCCAGCCAAGAGCCAACTCACTCAAATCACCCGTTCCAATAACCATACCGTTCAACTGGTTGCTGAGATCCATCAATATTTGAGTTCTTTCGCGAGCCTGACCATTTTCGTAAGTAACATCATGTACAGAAATATCATGTCCGATATCATTGAAATGCATCTTAACACTTTCTGCAATGTTTATTTCTCTTATTGTCACGCCAAGACTTTCCATCAATGATAATGCGTTATTATAGGTACGGTCTGTTGTTCCGAAACCAGGCATAGTAACTCCTACAATACCCTTACGGCTCATTCCCAATTTATCGAATGTCTTCACGCATACCAACAATGCCAATGTTGAATCAAGTCCGCCGCTTATGCCTACAATAAGATGTTTACAGCCCGTATGTGTTATACGTTTAGCCAATCCGGCAACCTGTATTGAGAAAATCTCATTACAGCTATGTTGCATATCATTCTCACTTGGAATAAACGGCAATGCATTAATATCACGCATCAAAGAGAAATCTTTCATCTGTACAACACCGGTTGACTTTATGACGACATCTGAATCATCACGGCAATTCACGAATGTAGTATTTTTCTGTCTCTCAACACGTAGTTTCTCAACATCTATCTGATTGATTACGAGTTGTGGTTTGAAACTGAAACGTTCTGACTCTGCCAATAATGTTCCATTCTCGAAAATGAGAGCATTGCCACCATACACAACATCCTGAGTACTTTCTCCAAAACCACAACCACTATATACATAACCGGAAATGGTGCGCGCACTCTGTTGTGACAGCAAACTCATAAGATAATCATGCTTACCTATCAACTCATCACTCGCAGACAAATTGAAAATAATATCAGCACCTAATAATGTCAATTTATTACTACATGGTTCAGCAGCCCATACATCTTCACATATCTCAATACCAAACAAGATATTGTCTGAAGTCTTGAACAAAATCGGATCCGGAACAACAGAAACCGTATTGCCTGCATATCTTATATCTGTAGGTCGTAGATTCTTTGATGAAGAGAACCATCGCTTCTCATAAAATTCCCCGTAATTAGGAAGATATGTTTTCGGCACCATCCCAACGATAACACCATGCTGAATGACAATAGCGCAGTTATATAAGGATCCGGATATATTTACCGGTGCACCGACTATGCATATAATATCAAGTTTGCGGGTAAAGTCCAAAAGCTGCATTACAGCAACTTCCGACTGCTCAATAAGCAATTGCTGTAAGAACAAATCTTGACAAGAATATCCCGTAATGGACAACTCTGGAAAAACTATTATCTCAACGCCCTTTCCTTCAGCCTGTGCGACAAAGTCTTCTATCTGCTTAACATTATATTCTGTATCGGCAACTTTTACAGACGGAACAGCAGCGGCTACTGTTATAAAACCATATTTCATATTATCTTATTGTTATTTGTGTAGCTCCATATCCGTATTCCAAGAATGATGCGTCCTGGTATTGATAACTCTTATATCTGTATTGCAATTCATGCAGAATAGCATGACGAAGAACACCTTCGCCTTTGCCATGAATGAATACAATACGCCTGCCTTTATCAGATTTGTATTTATCAAGAACTTCACGAAATTTCTCTATCTGATAATTCAATATATCTGACGAGCTCATACCGGCTGTGGTATCAAGCAAAGAATGAGCATGTAAATCTATAACAACAGTATCATCATTCTTCTTTCTATTAATGAACGGATTGCCTTTTTTCCCGTCTTCATATCGCCTTGCATAAGTATCTTTTCTAGAATTGTCGTCAGAAGAAGCAGAATACATATCTTTCTTCAATTGTTGTGCATCAACAACGAGAGGACGTGGTGTCTTGTCATTTTCGACGATCGGTAACAACAATGCGACTTCATCAAAGAAGTCATTCCCACAAAACGTATGCAATTTATAGAATTTCACTTTATCAAGACGGAACTGTGAATCAATCACAGGTTTATGCATAAAACTTTTATCGCGCTTATATGCCATCAACTGTATTGAAATCCTATCATAATCATTAAGACTCTCACGGCCAAACTCCTCAATATATTTTTTTGTATTCGGCTCTAATTCATCCTGCGAATGTAATCTCCAATTCGCTCCTTCTGCCGTACAATAACTGTATTGTATGAAATAATTACTATCGTTTACAATATAGACATCAAACATTGTCGTCGTAAACATCCTTGAATCTTTAGGAACAAAAGCAAGATAACAATTCAAGACATCACCGCCTTTACGTTCCTCAATAAGCTTGTGAGAGTAAGACGTATCCGCAGCCATCACTTTTTCAGCTTTCCTGTCAGCAGTATTTGTATTTATGACACCATGCTGCGAAGAGTTGGATGCTGAATTTGGCGTATCTCTTTTTATGACATTTTGTGTATCATAACTATCTTTCTCTCCGACACAAACAATATCATTTATTGGCGTTGGTATCTGAAAGCCGTCTTCATCCTCCACCAGCACAATATTTCCTTTAAATCCCGCGATACGACCACCACCGGTTTCGCTAAGGAATCGAACTTTATCTCCTATTTTCATAAGCTTATTATTTCACAATTTATATTTATGGAATCAATAAAGAGCTATCTCCATAACTCAGAAATCTAAAATCATGCGACAACGCATAATCATAAATTTTTCTCCAATCCCCATTAACAAATGCACTGACTAAAAGCAACAATGTACTTTGAGGTTGATGGAAATTGGTGATCAACATTTTTACAATCTTGTATTTATATCCTGGTGCAATAATAATTTGTGTACTTGTACGCAACGCGTCCTTACCGTTTTTATCAAGATAAGACAGAATACATTTCAACGCATTAACAGGAGAAACATTTTCTGAATTTCCGTCGTCATACGGTTCCCATTGATTAACATGCAGATCTTCTTCATGTAAATCCATATTATTCCGCAACTTCAAACCTATATAATACAAGCTTTCCAACGTTCGAACACTGGTCGTTCCAACTGCGATGGCACATGCATTATAACGTATTAATTTTTCTATTGTTTGACGCTTGACACAGATATACTCAGAATGCATTTCATGACCTTCTATCATCGCGGATTTCACAGGTTTAAATGTTCCTGCTCCTACATGAAGTGTAAGCTCCTCACAATCAATACCATGATCCACCAGATCAGCCAGCACTTTATCTGTAAAATGAAGTCCCGCCGTAGGGGCAGCCACAGATCCCTTGATTTTAGAATACACTGTCTGATATGTCTTCTTATCACTATCTTGCGTTTCACGATTCAAATATGGAGGGATAGGCAATTCTCCTATACAATCTATAATCTCTGCAAAAGTTATGTTATTGTCATTCCAATCAAAATCTATCAACAATCCCGTACCATAAGAGCCATGCAATGTTGCTTTAAATTGAATATCTTTTCCAGAAATATTAAACTCCCTTACAAGCGGTCCGGTTTTCCATTTTTTCAGATTACCGACAAGACAAGACCAAGAACAATGTCCTGTTGTTTGAAACATTTGTTCATAATCAGATGGTTCTGCTGGCTCCAACAAGAAAATCTCAATCAGGGCACCTGTTTCCTTATGAAAATGCATTCTTGCCTGTATAACTTTCGTATTATTGAATATCATCAACGAATTTGACGGCAAATATTTTGATAAATTATAGAATACATCCTCAGAAACTTCACCATGTTTATATATAAGCAATTTGCTGTGATCTCTTTCTTTCACAGGAAATTTTGCTATCCGGTCCTCCGGAAGGGGATAATTAAAGTCTTTAATATAAATATGTTTTGTATCCATACAATTAAAAATAAATTATAACAGACTTGAATATTGCATATAGTAACGTTAAAAACATTACCAATATTACAAAATCTATATCGTTTTTATCATATCCACTTATAGTATATTGCGTCGAAACATAAGTTATTTTAGGGGCAATTCTTTCATAAACAAAAGAATACAACCTTGAGCCAATTAATCCAACAAGTCCGCCCCAAATAAGCCCGACAGCAATATCGCTTGGATAATGCACACCAAGATATAACCTTGTGTAACAATTAACCAATGACCATAATATTAATGTTATACTCAATAATCTACTTCTGATTAGCATTATAAAGAATATCGCTATAGAGAAAGTATTGGCAGCATGTGATGAGAAGAAACTATACCCGGTCGCACGAAAACCATTTGCCAAGGCTATATATCCCCCAAATACAGGATCATTGCACGGTCGCTCTCTTCCAACAAGAGGTTTTACTATAAGGTCTGACATTCCACCTGACAAAAGAATACAAAATGCCACACACCCTACAACCAAAAATATCTGACTCATTGTTTCATTATTTTTTACAACTAAAAACAATAAAGCCAAATATAAAGGTATCCATGTAAAACCTGATGTTAACACAATTATCAGATTATCCATAAACACAGAATTGCTGCCATTCAACAATAACAGCAAATTCTGATCTATATTAACAAGTGCATTAACATCCATTATTATTACATAATATTTTATATTTCCTCAATCTGAGTTTTCCTAACCCATCCGTCTCTGCCATCAGATAATTCAATATGACGCCAATCACTCATTGTCTTATCAATGATTCTGACTTTAGTTCCCTCGTGTAAAACAAAAGAATCAGTACCTGTATTGACAGGAGTTTTCTTTACGCTTATTGTTGAGGCTACGACAATTGCATCATTACGATTCTCAAATTGCGCTTTTTGTTGATAAGCAAAAACATTGCTCAATACAAACAACACCAAAAATGATATCGCTCCATAGAAACCTATCTTGCGCAGCATAATTCTATTTCCAAATAGAAACAATAACATGAGAACCAAAGCGATAAGTACAGATAAGACTGAAAATATCGCCCAGGTATCCACACTCACAAGATTTACCAATGATTTGTACCAAGTAACAAAAAACATGTCACTGTTTGGCATCAATCTATCAATGGTTTTATTCCGCACAAACTGGAGATTGAACAATATATCACTGTTTCCCGGAGAAAGTCTTAATGCTCTCTCGTATGCAACTATTGCTTTAGTGTTATCTCCTGTCCTATAATAAGCATTACCCAGATTATAATATAAATCTGAACTTACACCAGTCTTCAACAGTTCGTTGTATCCGATTATAGCCTGTTGATAGTTACCTTTTGAATACTCCTCGTCCACCTGTTCCTTTGTTACCGCAGACATGGCAAGTGGACAAAACAACAGCAACATAAGCAAGATAACAGCCTTATCAGACTTTTTCTTATTTTTCAATGTCTTCAAAGAATCCTCTATATCCATTATTGCATTTATAGCGCTATTATAAGTCTTATCCATATTTCCAGCAGCATCACCTGGGGCATAACGTTCAAATTCACACTCATCAAGTGCACTCATAAATTTATTTATTGTATCATCCTTGATTCCATTGTCTCCCAACTTTCCGGAAATATTATCTCTTGAGAGTTGTTCTACAGGCATATTCAGCTTATCACTAACGTAGCCCCATAAAGCTCTAAGAACCTCATCATAAAATTCGTTCTGTTTTCCGGCTTTCATGAGTTTTTCCGCATTTCTCAATCTCTTTACTGCGATTTTATTGGCTCTGCGACCTTTCATTTTTACAATATCCGCATTATCAATAGCCCGTTTACGGAAAATAATCAACAGAATAACAAACAATATTATCAAACACATGATACTTACCCAATACGAAGCAGAACCATAAAAGAATTCTCCGGTATTACGTAACGATGTATTACCTGTCTTTATTCCCCGAATATCGTTTTCTTCATCGGAATAATCTACCATACTACCGCCGTGTCCAGATCCTTTTGCCACACTAATATCTATAGACTGAGTTTTCACTGTCTTATAAGACTTCTCATTCAAATCATAATATGTAAAACTTATTGGCGGGATGACATATCTTCCTTGATTACGCGGCACAACAAGGAAATCATAGATTATACTACCCTCAATACCTTTTGTCGTAAGTTTCGTCTTATCTGTCACTTTTGGATCATACTTGTCAAAATCCTTAGGGAACGTAACATTCGGCTGTTTCAATAATTTCATATTACCGACGCCACTAACAACAACTCTCAAAGTCAAAGGATCTCCGGCCTTAACATTCTTATTATCTGCTTTAGCTGAGATACTAAAAGATCCTACTCCCCCAGAGAATCCGACAGGTTTCTGTGGCAGAGGATCAACTTGTATATCTATTGCAGGAGCAACTATATCACGTTTCACTTCCACATATCCGGAACCGCCATTGAAAAATGCCTCAAATGGATCAACATTCTGATTCTGCTGCACCACAACGCCCTTAAAGGTTATGCTTGGTATCTTAAGTTTACCAGTCATCTGCGGATACATGACATATTGACTCCATGTCACACATCGATAATTTATACCATTAACCTTTTCTATGTGATAACTTTTCTGAAGTGGTAACTTTACTTCTTGTGTATGAAAGCCTGTCAAATCCGGCATTTTCCCATCTAACGATGTCAGATCAACCAACGTATATACCTTATAAGTCAGCAAGATTGGCTCCTGTTCATATACGCGTTTTTTATTTGCACTAACCTTTACAAAAAGATCTTTTCCACTTATACGTGAACCGGCAGATCTCATTGGCTCACTATCATCGTGCATACGCGGCGCTCCGCCAGTACCGGCAGAAGAACCACTGACCGTAATATTAATTGCTCTTGATGTGATAGTTTTACCGCCAATCTTCGCATGCGCCGGTGATATCTTATAAGAACCTTTCTTTTCAGCATATAACGTGTATGTAAATGTTATGGATGAAGAGCTGCTTGTCCGGCCATTTATCATTTGAATGCTTCTTTGTACAGACTGATATGGTCCAGCTATGACTTCTATTCCTGCTGGAATATTTCCAGCCCTGAAATCATTGACATCCTGAGTATTTACTGTATATGCAATTCTGAAATTCTCACCAACCGCAACCCTCGACGGAGCGGATACTGATATAGACTGCGAATACACCTTGCATACACTCAGTAACATTACACATAATAAGAAATATAATTTCGTAGTTCTCATAATGAAATAAATATCATAAATGACGATGTTCTACCAATTTTTCTCTAATTTTCTTGAACGCGAATGACGGGACTCATTCTGCATTCTCTTTTTCGTTTCTTTCTCAGCCTGCATAGCAGCATTAAGCAATTGTTCAGCATTATCCTTACTCATCTGCTCTTGTTTTTGCTGATTCTTTTGCTGCTGCTGGTTCTTTTGTTTTTGCTGTTTCTCTTTATTATTCTTATTTTGCTTATCGTCTTTATTTTTATTTTGCTGAGGTTTATTATTCTGTTTCTTTTGTTGTCTTTTGCATAATGCAAGATTATACCGGGTCTCGTTATCATTAGGATTATTTCGGAGACTTTCCTTATATGCCGATATAGCTTCTCCAAACATCTTCCTGTTCTGACAGATGACTCCCATATTATGAAATATCTTTGCTTTGCGCATCGGACTTTTCTCCACTCTTGCAGCTTTCTGATATTCCTCCACTGCTGCCGAGTCTTTTTGCTGCATCATCAATGCACAGCCAAGATTATACAAGGCTTGCGGATTATTAGGATTTACAGCCACTGATTTCCTATATTCAGCTTCAGCCTTTGAATATTCCTGCATTCTATATAATTTGTTTCCAGAGCGGATGAATTGCCTGTCCGCCTGAGCCGATGCATCTACTAAACAAATAGATATAAAGAATAATAAGATTATATATCTGTTCATTATTTCTTCCTCCTGAATAAACGTACGTTCTTAAGAAGTGGATTCTTTGCCTCAAGAATACATACTTCTGCTATAAGCAACAACAACACAAGAATTCCAAAAGCCTGGAACTGTTCGTCATACTCACTATAAACAACACTCTGTGTAGTACCCTTCTGCAACTTTGCAATCTCAGAATTCAGCTTTTCCTGAGCCTCGCTTGTATTATCGACATGAATATATGTGCCGTTTCCTGCCTGTGCAACTTCCTGACACATCTGCTCGTTAAGAGCCGTCATTACTGTTTTTCCTGATGCATCTGTAAGATAACCATTTCCCATCGGTATCGGAGCACCGGTAGTGCTGCCAACCCCGAGAATGAAAACATTGATGCCTTTCTTTTTGGCTTCTTTTGCAGTCTCCAAGGCACCACCTTCATGGTCTTCACCATCTGTTATGACAATTATAGCACGTCCTATTTTCTCCTGCTGGCTAAAACTATTCATAGCAAGCCTTATCGCGCGTGCCAAGTCTGTTCCCTGCGTAGAAATAAGCGATGGCTCCATATCCTGCAAAAACATCTTTGCAGATACATAATCATTAGTTATAGGAAGTTGCACAAACGCTTCTCCAGCAAAAACTATAAGTCCTATCTTATCTTCTGTAAAATTATCAATAAGATTTTCGACAAGCAATTTGCTTTTCTCCAATCTTGACGGGACCACATCTTCAGCAAGCATGGAGTTACTTATATCCACGGCAATTATAGTTTCTATTCCACTGCGACTCTTATTCGATATCTTTGTACCTGTCTGAGGACGGGCCAACATTATAACAACAAGAGCCAATGCGATAAGACTAAGCATGAATTTCACCGTAGGCCTGTACTTTGAAACATCTGGCATCAGTTCTCTAACGAGAGACATATCACCGAATTTTTTCAACTTAGCCTTTCTACGCATATATGTGAAATAGCGTAATAGCAATAATACCGGCACTAACAATAAAAGCCAGAGATATATAGGATCCTCAAATCTGAACATTTGTCTTAATTTTTATGGTATTCTTCTTAATACCGTCGTTCTAATTAATATATCACACAGCAACACAATAAACAATGCAAGAGCAAATGGCTGGTATGCCTCATATCTCTTTGAGAATTTCTTAACATCCATTTTTGTCTTCTCAAGCTTGTCTATATCATTATATATCTGCTGCAGTTCACGATTATTGGTCGCTCTGTAAGAATTTCCATCCGTCGTCGATGCAATGTCGGTCAAGGTTTTAAAATCAATCTCGACAGGAATCTTAATATACTGTATTCCACCTGCAACCGGCATTGGGTATGGAGCAACCTTATTTGTACCAACTCCAATGGTATATACTCTTATCCCGAATTTCTTTGCTATCTGTGCACTGGTCATAGGAGAGATATCCCCCATATTATTACTACCGTCAGTAAGAAGAATTATGACTTTACTTTTTGCCTTGGAATCCTTAAGTCTGGAAACAGCATTCGCCAAGCCCATACCGATTGCTGTTCCATCAGCAATTATTCCGCGCGATGCAATGTCTGTACGCACAGATTGCAACATATTAAGCAATGAGGCATGATCCGTGGTCATAGGACACTGAGTGAATGATTCTCCGGCAAATATTGTCAAGCCGATATTATCGTCGGGTCGTCCTGCAATGAACTCAGCAGCAACATTCTTGGCTGCCTCAATACGGTTTGGCTTTAAATCCTCTGCAAGCATGGAAGTAGAAACGTCCATGACAAGCATTATATCAATACCTTCTACTGATTTGCTTCCCCACGAGTTATGCGTTTGTGGGCGTGCCAATACACATACAAGCAATACAAAAGCAACACATCTAAGCAACATTGGCACATGAATCATTCTCACACGCCAACTTCCTCCGACATAACGATAAGCCTCTGTATCGCTCATCCGCAATGTCGGCTCGCTTTTTTTCTTATATAGGAAATACCACAATATATATGGTATCAACAATATAAGCAAGAGAAAATATTCTTTATTTACAAATTCCATTTTTCTTCCCTTATACCATCAACAGATATACTTTATAAGCTACAAGACATATCATAGCAAGAGCGACAACCGATGCTACTGCGATAAGCGCCTTTATCACAATACGATTCTGACGCGTCTTAATATCGTTCTCTGTCAATTTCGGAACAATTTTCTCTTCAGTAGGCTGATTCTCTATCTTTGTCTGGTCTATGAAGTTTATAGCATTAACCAAATTCATGTCGTTCTCATTTAGAAGAGTTGAATACTTCGCAAACTTCACAAGGTCCGCAGTATAGAAAAGTTCTTTCAATTCGTCAAGCATATTCTGATCACCGGTTTCGTGCAACCTGTCGAGTATCTCAGCACTGGTCATCTCCATTGCGTTGAAACCGAAGCGCTCTTTGATATACTGCCTTAACGCATCAGTAAGCTGTGTGTAATATTCCTTTTGATTCTCAGAAGAGTTCAGCTTCTCCTTGCGGAGTTTCTCAATAACATTCAAAGCCTTCTGATGTGGCAAAACCTTCTTTATTACACGGATACGAACTATCACTGGTTTGTTCTGTTTAAGACATACAGCAAGATAGCAACACAATATACACAACAACAATACGAAAACACTCATCCAGAATATTCCACTCCACTCTGCCCACTCGAATGGATTATCCTGCACATCTTTCGGAGGAAAGAATTTGTCAAGGTGCAAAGTATCTACTTCAACCGGAAGCACCTTCAGTGCAAGCTGATTGGCAGTGTATGTCTTACCGTCAACCCTTACTTTCATTCCAGGTATAGCATACAGTTTCTCATCAAAACTTGTAAGGATAAAAGTTTTAGAAACTGTCATCATATCATTGTCAATCAATGAAGTATCTGCATCAGTCGCCCCTAAGACTTCCACACCAGGAGTAAGGAACTGGGCACGTTCGAATGTAGGATATACAATCTTTGCACCACGATCGGCCGTAACGTCAACAGTCAATTTTGCCTGCTGTCCTATGAAAATCTCTATAGAATCAATTGCCGCCTTAACATACACCCTTCCAGATTTGGCATGGAGTGCAACAGGCAGCATCAATATTATTATAATAAGAAACTTCTTCAATGTCTTAACCTTATTTCAAATATCATCTGTTTCGTTTGGCAAATAATGCCATCATCGATTTGACATAATCCTCATCCGTAGCTACCGACATCCAGTCAACCTTGCTCTTTGCAAAAGTCTCACTCAATACAGCTTGACGATGAAGCCAATAATTCGTATGGGCCGTACGGAGCTTAGCCGAACTGGTGTCTATATACATTTCATGTCCACTTTCTGCGTCACGAACCTTCATAAGCCCAATGTTAGGCAATGTCTTTGCACGTTTGTCATAAATCTGGATTGCCATGATATCGTGTTTGCGGTTTGCAATCTCAAGCTCTTGCGACATATCCTTCTGATTATAAAAATCGCTCAAGAGGAACGCCGTACAACGTCTTTTTATAACACGTGTAAGATAAGCGACAGCCATACCCACATCTGTCTTCTTACTCTGCGGATGGAAATCCAACATCTCACGTATGATATACAGTATGTGTTTACGGCCTTTCTGAGGAGGTATGTATTTCTCTATTCTGTCAGAGAAAAATATAACCCCTATTTTATCGTTATTCTGTATTGCACTGAAGGCCAGCGTCGCGGCAATCTCCGTAGCCATATCACACTTCATCTGGTGTGATGTACCGAAATCCAACGAACCGGAAACATCAATAAGGAGCATAACCGTAAGTTCGCGTTCCTCTTCATATACCTTCACAAAAGGTTTGCGGAATCGAGCTGTCACGTTCCAGTCGATGTCACGCACATCGTCGCCGAACTGGTATTCACGGACTTCGGCAAAAGCCATGCCTCGCCCTTTAAACGCGGAATGATACTGGCCGGCAAATATATTTTGACTCAGTCCCCGCGTCTTTATTTCAATTTTACGAACTTTCTTTAATATATCAGATGTCTCCACCCCAAATATTGTTTTTAAATCACCTTACAAATGTGAGTATTATGGCACTTCCACCTTGTTTACAATTTTAGAAACGATCTCCTCTGCCGAGACATTGCTTGCCTCTGCCTCATAAGAAAGACCTATGCGGTGACGCATAACATCATGGGCCACAGCACGCACATCCTCAGGAACGACATATCCACGATGCTTAATGAATGCATAAGCACGCGATGCCTTTGCCAGATTTATGCTGGCACGTGGTGAGCCACCAAATGTTATCATATTTTTGAGCTCCGGCAGGCCATAACGCTCCGGATATCTGGATGCGAATACAATATCCGCAATATATTGTTCTATTTTCTCGTCAAGATATACCTCATTTACGATTGTCCTTGCCTTGAGTATTTCTTCAGCTGTTGTAACAGGACGAACAGTCTGATGTTCGCCACTGATGTTTGAGCGTATGATAAGTTTCTCTTCCTCAAGCGTAGGATAGTCTATAATAACCTTCAACATGAAACGGTCTACCTGTGCTTCCGGAAGCTGATATGTACCTTCCTGCTCTATAGGGTTCTGCGTAGCCATTACCATGAACGGATCAGGCAGGGCGAATGTCTGGTCTCCGATTGTAACCTGATGCTCCTGCATTGCTTCGAGAAGTGCGCTCTGCACCTTTGCCGGGGCACGGTTGATTTCATCTGCCAATACGAAATTCGCGAATACAGGACCTTTCTTCACGTGGAATTTCTCGTCCTTCTGTGAATATATCAGCGTACCGACCACATCTGCCGGCAGCAAATCTGGTGTAAACTGTATTCTGCTATAATCAGCATCGATAAGCTGTGAAAGCGTCTTGATGGCCAATGTCTTAGCCAATCCTGGTACACCTTCCAACAATATATGTCCGTCGCTGAGCAATGATATCAACAACGAGTCAATAAGATGTTTCTGTCCTACAATTACGCGGTTCATTCCTGTAACCAGATTGGTCACAAATCCGCTCTGCTGTTCTATCCGGATATTAAGCTCACGAATATCAATAGATTCTGCCATATTATATTGTATTAATTTTAGCGCAAAATTACAATATTAATCAGAGAGAGGCGAATGATGCGCTCTAAATTATATTAAAAAAGGTCAGAAATACAGCATATATAATTAAAAAAAGAATGAATTTGAGCAGGTTCAAACACCTTTTTTATATCCATATTTCATTCATTTTATACAGGCTGACATTCCGAAGAATAATACTTAATTCCATTTATAGTTAAAAAGAAATGGTTTGCGAATTACACAAACGAAATTTGAGAGTTAGA
>ERZ779889.479-NODE-479-length-50104-cov-14.547723_pt1 | contig 50104 bp, 35 predicted proteins | sample MGYA00511030_ERZ779889 | MGnify/ENA primary metagenome ERZ779889 (study PRJEB29588, sample SAMEA2160616) | human gut metagenome | biome: human gut; feature: human-associated habitat; material: faeces | place: Denmark | collected 2008/2010 ... | reverse complement strand
GCCGGCAGGTATGTCGGCGCCGCAGAAGGTGCAGTACGGCACGAGGGAGCCGCCGCACGCGGGGCAGAACTCCCATGAACTGCCGACCGCCGCGCCGCAATGCGGACAGCGGCCGCCGTCCGCGGTCTTCGCCGAGTGTTTCTCCATCGTCTTCTCCCTCGAGCGCTGCAACTGCTTCTCAAGGAATCTTTCATCCGCCATGATTGTAGAATTTGGTTATTACGAATTGTGCCTCTGTCATTCGCAATATACGAATTATTTCTAACTTTGCCACGTTTAACGAGTTGCCAAGACACATGGAAGAAAACAGAAAACTGAATTTCCTCGAGGAAATAATCGAAGACGACCTTAAGTCGGGAAAAGTCAAGAGTATACTGACCAGATTCCCTCCCGAACCCAACGGATACCTTCATCTCGGCCACGCCAAGTCACTCTGCATAAACTTCGGTCTCGCCCAGAAATACGGCGGCAAGACCAACCTGCGCTACGACGACACCAACCCCGTCAAGGAGGACACCGAATACGTCGACGCCATCAAGGAGGACATCAAGTGGCTGGGTTTCAGCTGGGAGAAGGAGCTCTACGCCTCTGACTACTTCGACCAGCTCTACGAGTGGGCCGAGCAGATGATAATGAAGGGGCAGGCCTACGTCGACGACCAGAGCCAGGAGGAGATTTCGAAGGGCCGCGGGACCGTGGACACTCCGGGCGTGGAGAGCCCCTGGCGCAACCGCACCCCCGAGGAGAACCTCAGGCTGTTCAGGGAGATGCGCGACGGCAAGTATGCCGACGGCGAGAAGGTGCTGCGCGCCAAGATCGACATGGCGCACCCCAACATGCTGCTGCGCGACCCCATAATGTACCGCATCAAGCACGCCTCGCACCACCGCACCGGCGACAAGTGGTGCATATATCCGATGTACGACTACACCCACGGCCAGAGCGACTCCATCGAGGGCATCACCCATTCGATCTGCACCCTGGAGTTCGACGTGCACCGTCCGCTCTACGACTGGTTCATCGAGACGCTCGGAATCTTCCCCTCCCACCAGTATGAGTTCGCCCGCCTGAACCTGACCTACACGCTGATGTCCAAGCGCAAGCTGCTGGAACTCGTGCAGAAGGGCTTCGTGGCCGGCTGGGACGACCCCCGCATGCCCACTCTCTGCGGAGTGCGCCGCCGCGGCTACACTCCCGAGGCGCTCAAGATGTTCTGCGAGAAGATAGGCGTGTCGAAGCGCGACCAGCTCATGGACATACAGCTGCTCGAATGGTGCGTGCGCCAGGACCTCAACGCCCGCGCGAACCGCTACATGGTGGTCCAGGACCCGATAAAGGTCACGATCACGAACTGGCCCGCCGGCCAGGTGGAGTGGTTCGACTGCCCGCTGAACCCCGCCGAGCCCGAGGGAGCGACCCGCAGGGTGCCCTTCACCGGAGAACTCTGGATCGAGCGCGCCGACTTCATGGAGGACGCTCCGAAGAAGTTCTTCCGCCTCAAGCCCGACGGCGAGGTGCGTCTGAAATACACCTATATCATCAAGTGCGAGAAGGTCATCAAGGATGCCGACGGCAAGGTGACTGCCCTCGAGTGCAGCTATGACCCCGCGACCCGTCCGGGAGGCGGCGAGTGGCGCAGCGTCAAGGGCACCATCCACTGGGTGTCCGCCGACTATGCCAAGGAGATCGAGATCCGCAACTACGACCGTCTCTTCACTCTCGCCGACATGAGCCAGGTTCCCGAGGACAGGGACTACAAGGAGTTCCTGAATCCCGAGTCGCTCGTCGTGGCCTCCGGCCTTGCCGAGCCCGCCCTGCTCGACGACGCCTCCGGCATCGCCGTGCAGTTCGAGCGCACCGGCTACTACGTGAAGGACAAGGACTCCGTTCCCGGAAAGCCCGTCTTCAACAAGACGGTTTCGCTGAAGGACTCGTACAAGCCGGAATAGCAGGATTCTGCGACGGTTCTGAAGCGGCGGGCGGTGTCCCGCCGCTTTGCGTATCATTATATATTATGATTTGCATTTGCCAATAGTTCTCTTATCTTTGCAGAATATCGGTAGTGTATGATGAATCGTTTCATTTCCATATTCCTCGCGACTGCCTTGCTCTGTGCTTTCGACCCCCCCGCGGCCCTATTCGCCCAGGAGGCCGGAGGAGCCATATCAGGTAAGGTGATCTCCGCTGAGGACGGCCAGCCCATAGAGTTCGCCGTCATCAGCCTGCTTCCCTCAAAGATTTACACGACCACCGGCTCCGACGGCTCCTACCTTATAGAGAACATCCCTGCCGGAGAGGTCACGGTCGAAGCCTCGTTCTTCGGAATGAGCACCGAGTCGCGCGAGATCAGCGTGACTGCGGGCAAGGACTATGTGCTTGACTTCTCGTTGTCCGAGGTCAGCTTCCGCATGCAGGAGGTCACCGTGACGGCCACGCGCGACGAGGCGGGCAAGGCCACGGCCTCGAAAATCTCACGTCAGGCCATGGACCACCTCCAGGCGTCCTCGCTCGGCGACGTGATGTCGCTCCTGCCCGGCGTGTCGATGTCGAACTCCAGCATCAGCGGAGTGCAGAACCTGACATTGAGAGGCTCCGGGCTCAGCGGTGACGCCTTCGACATGAACAGCCTCGGCACCGCGATAATCGTCGACGGAGCACCCCTGTCCAACAACGCCAACCTGCAGGCGCTGTCGCCGGCGATGAACGCGGGCAACCTGTCAACTTCCAACAACATGACCGGCGGCGGGGCCTCTCCGGCCACCGGCGTCGATGTCCGCAACATATCGACCGACAATGTCGAATCGGTGGAGGTCATCAGGGGAATCGCCTCCGTGCAGTACGGCGACATGACCTCCGGTGCGGTGATAGTCAAGTCAAGGGCGGGAGCCTCTCCTTATGTGGTAAGGGTGAGGACCAACCCCAACATCTGGCAGCTCTCCGCCAGCAAGGGCTTCCAGACCGAGAAGGCGGGAAGCTTCAACTTCAGCGTCGACTACGCCTACAGCACCGAAAAGCTCACCGCAGCATACGAATACTACCAGCGAATGAACGCCAAACTGCTGTGGAGCAAGAACTTCGGCCCTCTGAACACCAACACCTCCCTCGAGTTCAACTACAGCAGCGACGTCCAGGGCGACAACCCCGACATGGAGGAGCGCAACCTGATGACCGGAGCGTCGGGGCTCGGAGGAAGATTCTCCACCAACGGGCATCTCAACTTCGCCAATGCCGGCTGGCTCAAGTCGATAGACTACAATGTCGCCGGAAGCTACAACGCGAAGCATTCGTTCCGCGAGCAGCAGGAAGGTAATTCCATGCAGCTCTACACCACGGCGCTCGGCAATTCGACGGTCAGCAACATGCCCGGCGCCGCCGTCTATGACGAGTTCGGAAACCTGATCACCTCCTTCGCTCCCGGCGACGAGGCTGCGTCGGCCACGGTGACCCCGTCGAGCTACGTCGCAAGATATGACATCTACGGCAAGGAAATCAACGTCTACGGCAAGCTGGTCGCTAATTTCTATGCCCGCCTGGCCGACGGCGTCGACAACAGCATCATCGCCGGAGTCGATTTCAAGACCGACGGCAACCTGGGCGACGGACTCATCAACACGGGCGGAGAATATCCGCTGGAACCGAGGGTGCGACATAGAAAATACAGCGACATCCCCTTCGTCAACCAGCTCGGAGTCTTCGCCGAGGACAATTTCATCTGGGACATCGCCGGACACAAGCTGGACATCGTCGCCGGCGCGCGCTTCGACATGATAAACGGCAAGACGGTCTGGGAGCCGCGCACGAACATCTCGTTCGAGGCAATCCCCGGCGTGCTCAGCCTCAGGGGAGGATGGGGTGTCAGCGCCAAGGCGCCGACTTCCGTCTATCTGTATCCCGACAAGTACTATTACGACGCCGTGCTCTACAGCAATATGCTTTCCGGTCTCGATCCGGAGGAAGAACTGGTGATAGGGCGGACCTTCGTGTTCGATACCGAGAATCCGGATCTCGAGATAGCCACCAACAGGAAAGCCGAGCTGGGTTTCGACCTCACCCTCGCCGGCCGTTACAGGCTCTCGGTGACAGCCTACGACGAATTCATGGACAACGGCTATGTCTTCGGAAAGGACCTGAGCTGCTGGAATCTTATTTCTTTCACCCAGTACCAGCAGGCTTCGAAGGAGGCCGGTGAACGCCCCGTGCTAACGCCCGGCAGGACGTACAATACTTTCGCGAGCTGGTACAAGCCGTTGAACAACGTGGTGAACCACAATCGCGGCGTGGAGTTCGAACTGGACCTGGGCCGTTTCGACGCCATAAGGACGTCGTTCTATATGAACGGAGCCTATGCCGAAAGCAGCTCGTCGAACAAAGGGAACAGCTTCTCCGCGAGAGCAAGCTCACAGTCAACCCTGGAGTACAATATCGGAATCTATGAGCCGTATCTCTCCACGGACCGCTGGCAGAACCTGCTGACCACTTTCAGGGCGGTACACAATATTCCGAGCCTAGGCTTCGTGATAAGCCTCACCGCCCAGGTGAACTGGTTCGAGAAATGGTGGACGGAATATGGGAACGACGAGATGTTCGTCTCCTATATCTCATGGAAGGACGGCAAGGTGTACGATTTCGACCCCGCGATGAAGGACGACCCCGAGTTCTCCTATATGTTCAGCACCCTTTCGGCCTACAGGAAGGAGGTTGAGATGACTCAGCCGTATCTGCTGCTGAACCTCAACATATCCAAGGAGATAGGCGACTGGCTTACGGCGTCGTTCTATGTCAACAACCTGTTGAACAACAGGCCTCTCTATGAATCCAAGAGGAGTCCCGGCACTTTCGATGAGCTCGGAATACCCATCTTCTTCGGGTTTGAAATGAAGATAACGATATAAACTCAAACAATACAGGTTATGAAAAAGTCTATCATGTTCATCGCTGCGCTCGGCATGCTCGTGGCCGCAGCCTCATGCCGGAAGGACACCGTCGTTCCCGTGAGCTTCACTGTCAACGTTGACGAGTCCGCTCTTGTCGACGTCCCTCTCCCGGAAGCTTACACCGTAAGCCTGACGAACCTCTCCACCGCAGAGGTCACCACCATGGAGACTGAGAACTCCGTGGCCACCTTCTCGTCCGTAGTCCCCGGTCTCTATACGGTAAGTGCGCTCGCCTCGGCTTCTGAGAACGGAGTCTCCTACAACTTCTCCGGCACCGCTTCGTCAGTTGAGATTTCGGTTGAGGGCCAGGAGGTGACAATCGAGGTCACCGCCGCCGAGTCGGGTTCGCTCGTGTTCAAGGAAATCTACTACGCCTGCTCCGGAGACTATTACATCCGCGAGCAGTTCTATGAGGTCTACAACAATTCCGACGCCACCGTCTATCTCGACGGTCTCTGCATAGCGGAAATCGACTATTACGACCAGATTACCAAAGCCCCCTATAATTGGCAGATCGAGAACCCCGAGAAATACGTGTTCGCAAGTGACGTATGGCAGATCCCCGGTGACGGAACCAGCTATCCTCTCGAACCCGGCGAGAGCGTCGTCATCGCCGAGTGGGCGACCGACCACTCAATGGAGTCTCTGAATCCCGGTTCGGCCATCGGCGACCTCAGCAGCGCCGACTTCGAGGCCATCACCGGAGAGACCACTGTCGGAGCCACTGTGATCACCGACAATGCCGCCATCAACATGGAGCATCCCGTGATGGCATACAGCCTCCCTCAGTGGCTGACCTCCACCGGAGGAGCCACCATGGTCATCTTCTACCCCGAGCATGAGCTGAATTCCGAGAACATGATTGCCGCCGAGGGTCTTTACGGCGGAGCCCGCGAGATTCCCGTTGAGTGGATACTCGACGGAGTGAACGCGGTGGCCGACGAGACCATGATCCAGTACAAGGGCCTGCCTGACAACATCGACGCAGGAACCATCTGGGTAGGCGAGGCGTATTGCGGACAGAGCATCGCCCGCAAGATTTCCGAGACGAAGGAAGACGGCCGCATCGTGTATATGGACACCAACAACACGACAAACGATTTCGAGGTCATGGACAAGCCCGAGATCCGTCGCAACGGCGCCAAGATCCCTTCCTGGAACACCTGGGCGAACTAATAGAAAATTGTCGTGAGAGTGATAAGAAAATCTCTTGCCGGAACTTTGCTCCTGTGCCTCTGCTTCGGAGCGGAGGCACGGGAGTTTTCCGGCATTGATCCGGCTGCACGGGAGACCCTGCTCGGCTCGGCTCTCTGGCTGCACAGCAGCAACAGCGCCGGACTCGCCCTGGATTCCCTGGGCAGGATGTCAAGCCTGTCTCTTGAAGCATTCCACGAACAAGGCGGACTCAAGTCTGTGTGGTCAGGCGAGAGGGAAAACGACATCAGGGTCGCCGTCGACGGAATCACTGAAGCTGGCGGCATGACCTTGTATGGAGATTTCTCTTATGACTACATCAGCCAGAGCGGAGTCGAGTACAACGCGAGTCTGTACGAGCCTTCGTATGACCAGCCGTATTTCGTGGCGGACTATTCCGTCTCCGACTGGAAGAAGCAGGCCTACGACATGGGTTTCAGGGCGGCGAGCCCGCTTTTCTGGAACGGCAGGGCCGCTTTCGGCTTCGAGGCCCGCTACAAGGCCCTGGTAGGTGCGAAGCAGATTGACCCGAGGACCGAGACCTTCAGGTATGACATCAGCCTTGCCCCTTCGGTGGCAGTACGTCTGGGGGAGCATTCCAGTCTCGGTCTTGGACTGGAGTACCTCCACAGCTTCGAGCGCTCCCGCCCCTCGGTCGAGAATGACTGGGTGACTCCGAGAGTCGCGATAATGCGCGGTCTGGGCTTCTATACGGCCGGAACCGCCGGCGGAAACCTCGGCTTCGACATATTCTACTACAAGAAGGACCAGTTCGGCGCTTCGCTGCAGTATATGCTTGATTCCGGCTCCGCCGACCTGCTTGTCGACGCCGGTGCCACATATTCGGTGACGCCGGTGACCGAGAATCCGGAGCTTCCCAGAATGAGAGGGCGCACCGAGAAACTCGCTTTCTCCCTGAAGGTCTTGGGAAACTTCGGCGAGAAGAAGAACCACCGCATCCGGCTCTCGGCAGACTGGGGTTCGACTTCCGGCTACGAATACAACCAGCAGCTCGACAACTCTCCCGGCGCGTCCAGATGGGTCACCATCAGCAATCCGCTGATGAGCACCTACGATATTCTCGAGGCGGGCGCCAGCTATGTCTGGTATGCCGGACTTGACGGCGCCGGGGACTACGATTTCAAGGCGGGCGCGGACGCCGACATGTTCCTGATGATGCAGGAGTATGTGGTCCCCCTCTCCCGCTTCAATGCGGTCAATGCGGCCGCCCATGTCTTCGCCGGCTGGAATCTGCGACTTGGTGCGGGAAGACTGCTGCCGTCTCTCAGTGTCGGCTACAGGGTTTCGCCTTCGGGAGAATATCTCTATTCCGGTTCGTCCAACTCGGATTCCGTGATAGTCACCGACATGTATCCTTCCGAACTGCGCTTCCTGACTGCGGACAGGCTGGAGAGCGACGCCGGTGTCACCTGGGCCTTCGGAATCGGGGACGCCTCCACTCTGTGCGTACGCCTGGCAGGCGGCTACGACCACAGTTTCAGCATAGGAGAGCACCGCCTGCGTGCCAATTTAGGAATACAGTACCTGTTTTGATCTACGATGAAATCGAGCGGATTATATAAACTGGGCGTCCTGGTGGCGCTCATGGCGGCACCGGGGGCCGCCGGACGGACTCCCGCCCCGGCGCAGGAGACCCCGGCATACAGTTTTGCCATTGTCGTCGACAGCTGCACCTGGAAAGCCTGCAGCGCAGAGATAGCCGCCTATGGCGAAGCTGTCGGGAACCAGGGGCTCCGGGTGCTGACCATGGTAGATGAATGGTCGGCGCCGGAGCAGGTGAAGAGCGCGCTCCACGACGCATACCTCAATGAAAACCTGGAGGGCGCAGTCTTCATGGGCGACATCCCCGTGCCGATGATACGCAGGGCGCAGCATCTCTGCTCTGCATTCAAGATGCAGGAAGATCCGGAGGACATGTTCAATACGAGCGTCCCTTCCGACAGGTTCTACGACGACTTCGACCTGAAGTTCGACTATATCGCGTCGGAAGACACCCTCGGCTTCTCATATTTCTACTACAACCTCAGGGGTGACGGCCCGCAGGAAATAGCTTCCGACATCTACACCGGGCGCATCAAGCCGACCCTCGATGGGGAGGCCGGGTATGCGCAGGTCGCCTCGTATCTCGAGAAACTCGTCAGAATCAAGGAAGAGTCCAACGTCGTCGACCGCATACTCTCATATACCGGAAGCGGTTCGTTCTCCAACAGCCTCGTCGCATGGAAAGACGAGAGCGTGACTCTGCAGGAGCAGTTCCCGGACGCCTTCCGCGACGCCGACGGAGCCAGGTTCTACATCTATGCCATGTACCCTTTCCCCAAGGACGTGATCCGGAAGGAACTTGCACGTGAGGACCTCGACATAGCCCTGTTCCACGAACACGGCGTGCCCGACAGGCAGTATCTCAGCGACAATCCGCCCGTTCAGGGGATAGGCGCCTACTATGAGGACGCGAAAAGAAGGCTGCGCTCCGAACTGGCCACCCAGATCCGCTACGGCAGCAGCGAGGAAGAGGCTATAGAGGCGCTGAAACTTAAGTATGACCTTGACGACAGCTGGTTCGACGGGCTTCATGACCCGGCGGTGGCTGCCGCGGATTCGCTCTACGACCTCAGGACGGGCATCATTCTCGAAGATATCCACGAATGGAACCCTGACCCTCTGGTCACCATTTTCGACGCCTGCTACAACGGAGATTTCCGTGAGAAGGACTGCGTGGCCTCAAGCTATATCTTCGGAAGCGGCCGCAGCGTGGTCTCTCTCGGGAACAGCGTCAACGTGCTGCAGGACAAGAGTTCCTCCGACCTGCTCGGCATGCTCTCCTGCGGGTTCAGCGTGGGCCAGCTCGCGCAGATGACCAATATCCTGGAGTCGCACGTGATCGGGGACCCTACCTTCTGTTTCGCGCCTTCGGATCCCGACGCCCCCAAACCCGACTTCCATGAATCCGACCCCGGTTACTGGCTGTCGGTGCTTGAAGACGACAGCCGCTGCGACATGCGGGGACTCGCGCTGCACAAGCTTTATCTGCTGGACTATGACGGGCTCTCCGACCTGCTTCTGGAGGTCTATGAAGAGTCGGACGAATACATGCTGCGCCTTCAGGCCATGCACCTCTCGGCGCATTATGCCGACGGCAACTATGAAGAACTGCTGCTCAAGGCTCTCGACGACCCCTATGAGTTCATACGCCGCAAGGCGGTATATTACGCCGGACGCACCGGAGACATGCGATTCGTGGAGCCTGTCGCCCGGATGTATCTCAGGGACCACACCTCGAAGCGCATAGACTTCAATCTTGTCAGCACGGCCCCGTTCTGGGGAGTTGATGCCGTTCCTGATGCGGTGGAGCGCCTGATCGCCGCCTCCGACGAGGTCTTCGACAAGGAGGCCGTACTTGAGGAGATGGTCGGGGCGCTGCGCGACGGAATGAGCATCCCTACGTCCGTGATGAAGACTTTCGAGACGAAGGAGAATCTGATGAAGTCCCGCTTCTACGTGTCCGTGCTGCGCAACATGCCCTATCCTTTTCTCACCGGGAAGGTTCTGGAGTATGTCGCCGACGAGTCTCTGCCTCTTGACCTGCGCGTGCAGCTGGCCGAGGCTCTGGGCTGGTATGTCCGCAGCGGCACCCGCACCGAGATAATCGCCGGATGCCGTGAGATTCTGGAGACTCGGGGAGCTTCGATCGCTCCCGAACTCGAGGACGAACTCAACAAGACCATCAACAGACTGGAGGAATATTCAAGATGAAAAAAATAGTATCAGCGATAGCCCTGTTCGCAGTTACGGTTTGTGCCGCCGCAAAGCCGGGGCATGTCCCTGCGCAGAAGTCTGCGGAGACCTCACTGGCCCTTTTCGTCGACGCCGCGACTTGGGAGCACTGTTCGGAGGCGATATCCTCCTACCGCGACGTCCTCGGCTCGGAGGGGCTGGGCGTCCATATCTACCATGCGGACTGGGAGTCTCCCGAGCAGATCAGGGAGATAATTCTCGAGCTTGCCGACAACGCGAGGCAGCCCTTGGAGGGGGCGGTGTTCATCGGAGACATCCCGATAGTCAGGATAGGCGGAGCACAGCATCTGACCACCGCGTTCAAGATGAACGAAGACGTCTACGACCGCACCGAGTCCTGGGTTGTCAGCGACAGGTTCTACGATGACTTCGACCTTGACTTCAGCTTCGTCGACAGCGACACGAGCGGCTTCTACTACCGCCTGACCGAAAAAGGCTCTCAGCTTGTCGAACCCGACATCTATTCCGCGCGCATGCTCGTGCCGAGGAGCATGGATGACAGGTACGGCCGGCTGAACCGCTACCTCGAAGAGGTGGTCCGCGCGCATTCCGAGGAGAATCCGCTGGACAACGTGTTCTTCTATGCCGGAAGCGGCTATAATTCCGACTGTCTGACGATATGGCGCCAGAAGCCCCTCGCGTGGAGGGAATATTTCCCGGAAGCCTTCAGGAAATCATCCACGAACAAGTTTCTCAACTACCGCTACGGCAGGGACATAATGTCCAAGCTGTTTCAGGAGATGCAGCACAGCGGTTACGATCTTATGGAACTCAGCGAACACGGGGCCGCTGACACCCAGTACATCACCTCCGCCGGCGGCTCCGACAACCTGAAGGAGGACCTGACAAGAATCAGGAGCGTGCTCAGGCAATATTACAGCCAGTACCGCGGCACCGAAGACGAGCAGCCTTTCCTCGAGGAGGCGGAGAACGACTACGGGACCGGACTGCGGTTCTTTGCCGACAGCCTCTATGTGCAGGACGCGGTCCGCGATTCGCTGGAAGACGCATTGGACAATCTCCGGCTCGACAGGATAGCGGAGCTGCACACAGGACCCAGGGTGCTTGTCCTGAACGCCTGCTACAACGGCTCCTTCTATGAAGAAGGATATGTCGCCGGGTATCATCTGTTCAACGGAGGAAAGTGCGTCGTGGTTCAGGGAAACACCGTCAATGTGCTTCAGGACAAGTATGAAGACGAGCTCATGGGCGTCCTTGCCGCCGGAGTCCGCATAGGAGCATGGCAGAAGGGTCTGCCTTATCTGGAATCTCATCTTATCGGAGATCCGACATTCCGCTTCTCATCCCCGGACGTGGAGTTCGCCTCCCGCTACGAAGCGCTGGAGCCGGACCTGCAATATTGGCTGCGTGAGCTGGATTCGCCCGAATCCCTGCACAGGGCGGCGGCCCTGAAGAAGCTTCACGAGCTACGGGCCGACGACATGCCGGGGATCCTGCTCAGGACCTTTGACCGTGACGCCTCATGGCAGGTGCGCCTGGAAGCCCTGCATCTGCTTTCTTTCTATCCCGGGCCCGAATGCACCCTTGCCGTGCTGAAGGCTCTGGACGACCCCTACGAGCGCATCAGCCGCATGGCGGCCAGGATGGCGATGTTCATAGGCGACCCCGTGCTTCGCGCGCCGCTGCAGAAAATAGCCGATGAGGCGGCCGACAGGCAGAGAGTGCAGTTCCTCGCCGCCGACGCCCTGCAGATAATGGACAGCCGCGATCCGAGCAACCTGAGCTGCCTCGACGGCCTGAAGTCGGAATCCGATGAGACGAAGATCAGTTCCATACGCTTCATGCGCAACTACAACCTGCATTTCGCGGTTCCCGAACTTCTGCCCATGCTTTCCGACGAGAGCCTGTCGACCAAGGTGAAGATCTGCCTGGCCGAGGCCCTGGGGTGGTTCAGGCTTTCCGTCAACAGAGACATGATTTCGGACTATATCTCCTCTATGAGCGTCGACGGGCTTGATCCGGACTATGTCTCCGAGCTGCGCAAGACTTTGAAGAGACTGCAGTAGATTTTCGTATGGCAAAAGACATGTTCTGGAAGTTCATGACCTGCGTCTTCGCGGTGCTGGCCCTGACCGCGCCGGCGGAGTTGTCGGCGCAGAACGGGGTTCTGCTTCCGCAGTTCGCCAATGAGACCGAAGCTTCGGAACTTTATTCCGGAGTCAGGACGGTACGCTGGACTGCTCCGGCGGATGAGCTGACGCCGCCCCCGTCTGTGGACAACAGCACCTCCGCGGCATTCCCTCCGATATTCAACCAGATCGGCGGCTCCTGTGCACAGGCTGCGACCATAGGCTACATGTTCACCTATGAGGTGAACTCTCTGCTCGGCCGGTCGGCCGATATCCCGGAAAACCGCTTCAGCTATCTGTACTCCTGGAATTTCATCAACGGCGGCAGGGACGAGGGCTCCCTGAGCTGGGACGGGATACTGCTCTCGAAGTACTCGGGCATGATGTCCGAGGCGGATTTCCCGGTGCAGACCTCGGCATATTCCTTCCGCTGGGCCAGCGGCTACGACAAATATTTCCGTGCCATGCACTACAGGGTGAAAGCCTTCGAATATATGGATGCAGGCTCTGCCGAGGGGGTGCTCGCACTGAAGCGCTATCTGTACGACGGGGGAGAACGGGGCGGAAAGGGCAAGGTGGCTGTCTTCTCCTCGGCTTCCATAGGCTGGAAGATGGATGACAGCTACGACGGCCCGTCGCAGACCGGCTACCGCAGCATATTGCTCGGATTGCCCGTGGACGGCGCGCATGCGATGACGATAGTCGGCTACGACGACACCGTGGAGTGCCGCTTTCCCGACAAGACGACTCGCGGAGCTTTCATCGTCGTCAATTCCTGGGGGACTTTCATGCACGACGACGGCAGATACTACCTGCCATACCGCTTTTTTGAGGAGGAGCAGGACGCTAAGTACATTTTGTCCAAGGAGGTCGTCGGGATAGACGTGGAATATGTCGAGCCGGTGCTCGCGTTCAGCGCCGGAGTGGACTACACTTCGCGCGACGACCTGAGCTTCAGCGTGGGAGCCGCACCCGAAGCCTGGGCCGAAAGCCCGGAGATGGTCTGGGAGGTCAATATCGCCCGTAATCAGGGAGGAGACTACCCGATGCAGGGGTCCGGCTTCGATTCCGAAATAGAGTTCGGTTTTGATGCCAGTCCCATCGCCGATGAAGCTTTTGCCATGGAAGATGTCACCTGGTTCCTCGGAGTGACGAGGAATGTGCGCGGAAGCGAGGGCGGCAGCGGCAGGGTGACATCATTCAAGGTCTACGACTACCGCGGCGGGGAAGACAACCCTACGGTCCACACCGCCGTGCTGCCCGAGGACAGCGGAATCAGGAGCGGGACCAACTGGTATGCGCTGAGGACCGCCGAGCCGGAGACCACCTCCGCCTCTCCCGTGGAATGGCTTAAGACCGACGGGCAGCCGGTTAAGGCGACTTTCATTGTCCGGACGGCCGACGGAGGTTATGCCAAGGTCAGGTTTTCGGAATATGATAGAAAGAACGGTAAAATCAATCTAAGATATGTCTATACTTCGGACAGCCATCTCGGCCATTAGCGCCGTACTGCTTCTTGTCGTTGCTGGATGCAATCGGGAACCTGCTCAGGAAAGGGTGGATTCCGGCGCCGGAGGCATCGTCGTCGAAGGTCTGAGCGATGACCATTGGACCTATTTTTCCTTCAGCGAGTCCAGGGTCGTAGGAACCAGTGAATTCGGCTCCGCAGAAGAGGACGCCCTCTGGGCCGGACGCGGCGACTGGGACATTGCGATCTGCGGTGAGTTCCTCAGGACCAACAGCGGGACTTCCGGAGTCGGGAACGGAGGCATACAGCGTAACACCCTCACGGATTTCTATAATCTGACCGAGGCCCCGGCTGACGGCTATCTGGAGGATGTCGACGACATCGTCGTCGCCCGCTGAATCCCGCCTGCTCACTCGCTGAGCTCCAGCCAGCGGGTCTCCAGGCGGTCGAGTTCGGCGAGAATCTCCTCGATCCGGGCTCCTGCCTTCTGCAGGGCGTCGTAGGCCATGTCGCCGGAACTCATCTGCGCTTCGAGCCCGGCCTTCTCCTGCTCCAGCAGAGGCATCGCGGCCTCGATCGACTCCAGCTCCTTCCTCTCTTTGTAGCTGAGTCTGCGGGGACCGGCTGGGGAGTTCCTCCCGGCCCCGGGCGCAGCGGCCGTCTGTGCCGACGGGGCGGCGCTCTTCGCTGCGGCGGCCTGCTCCGCCTTCCGCTTCTCCGCCTCCACGTCCTTTATCCACGCCCGGTATTCGCTGAACTTCCCCACGAAGTCCTTCACGACCCCGTCGCCGCAGAACACCAGCAGGTGGTCGGCCGTCCTGTCGAGGAAGTGGCGGGCGTGGCTGACCGTGATCAGGCTGCCGCCGTAGTCGGCGAGGTATTCCTCCAGTATGTTCAGCGTCACGATGTCGAGGTCGTTGGTGGGCTCGTCCAGAATCAGCAGGTTGGGGTTCTGCATCAGTATGGTGAGCAGGTAGAGCCTCCGGCGTTCGCCTCCGGAGAGCCGGGAGACGCGCGTCGTGTACATGTCGCGGGAGAACATGAAGTTGGAGAGCAGCCGGGTGTCGGAGACCACGTCAAGCACCGTCATCTCCCCGTCGAACTCCATGCCCTGCTGCCGGTAGTAGCCTGTGACCAGCGAGGCGCCGCGGTCGATGCTGCCGGAGTCCGGGGCTATGGCGCCGGTGAGCAGGTCGAGGAAGGTCGACTTGCCTATGCCGTTGCGGCCCACTATTCCGAGCTTGTCGCCGCGCTGGAAGTTGTAGCTGAAGTCTCTGAGCATGCACTGCCCCTCCCAGCTGTAGTTCACGTTCTTGCAGTTGATTATCTTGTTGCCGAGCCGCGAGGCGCCGCCAATGCCCTCGAGCGAGATCTGGCGGTCGTCGCGCTGCTGCCCGGCTCTCTCCGAGAGTTCGCGGAACGCGTTGATGCGGTATTTCGCCTTGCCGGAGCGGGCGCAGGGGGTCGCGTGTATCCATTCGAGCTCGCGGCGGAGCAGGTTGCGCACCTTGTCGGTCTCGGCGTTCCAGGAGGCGATGCGCTCCTGGCGCTTCTCGAGGTAGTTCTGGTAGTCGCCGCGGTAGGTGTAGACGGCTCCGTGGTCGAGCTCCATCACGATGTTGCAGACCCTGTCGAGGAAGTAGCGGTCGTGCGTGACCATCAGCAGGGTGCAGCGGCTGCGTTTCAGATAGCTCTCCAGGAACTCAATGGCTTCGATGTCGAGGTGGTTGGTGGGCTCGTCCATGATCAGGAAGTCGGCGTCGAGCGCCAGCATCTCGCTGATGGCCACGCGCTTCACCTCGCCTCCCGAGAGTTCTCCCATCTTCCTGTCCGCGTCCGGCAGGCGGAAGGAGGTCAGCAGTTCCCTGAGCCTCTGGAGAAATGCGGCCCTGCCGTCTTCGTGGAAGCCGGCGGTGTCGCGGCTGCTGTGGGCGAGCACCTGCTCGAGTATGCTGAGCCCGGGGGAGAAGTCATAGTCCTGCTCGAGGAAGGCTATGCGGATGTCCTTGAGGAACATCACCCGCCCTCCCGAGTCGGAACTGTCCTTGCCCGCGAGTATGCGCAGCAAGGAGGTCTTTCCGGTGCCGTTGGGGGCGATCAGGGCGATCTTGTCGCCCTCGTTGACGTTGAAGCCTATATGCTCGAAAAGCACTTTCGGGCCGTAGGACTTCGAGATGTTCTCTATCTGGAGATAGCTGGCCATGCGCGCGGACTACAGCAGGCCGAGCACCTTGGCCCTGGACAGCAGGCAGTCGCCGACCGAAGCCGCCCGGCGGTCGAGCCGCGACAGCATTATCTTGGTGTCGGACGACACGCGCGACAGCGACAGGCGGTTGACTGCGGTCTTGATGGGCAGCAGCAGGTAGTCCCTGCCCACGATCAGACGCCCGCCTATGACCACGAGGCCGGGATTGAAGATGTTGAGCACTCCGGCGATGCCCCTGCCGAGGGTGTCGCCTATCTTGCCTATGCTGTCGATTGCGAGCACGTCGCCCTCCTCCACCGCCTTGAGTATCTCGTCGAGCTCGATGTCGCCGTTCTTCTGGTAGGAGGCGAGCAGCGAGGAGGAATGCCCGCGCTTGAGCTCGTCGACCATGATGCGGTGCAGGGCGGAGCCGGAAGCTCCCGTCTCGAGGCAGCCCACCTTGCCGCAGCGGCAGATTATGTCGTTGTTGAGAACGGGGAAGTGGCCGATCTCGCCGGAATAGCCGGATTTGCCGTAGTAGAGCCTTCCGTCGGTGATTATGCCCATGCCGAGGCCCCAGCTGAGGTTGATGAAGATCATGTTGGGGTCGGCCTCGCTGCCGAGGTTCATATATTCGCCGTAGGCCATGGCCCTGGAGTCGTTCTCGATGTTCACCGGAAGCTTGAACTCCTTCTCGAAGATGCTCTTCAGGGGGATGTCGTCGCTCACGAAGTAGCTCAGGCTGTAGCCCTTCTCGGGGTTCACGCGGCCGGAGAGGCTGACTCCGAGGCCGAGCACCTTGATCCAGGGTATGCCGCTCTTCGTGACCTCGTCCTTGACCATGCGGCAGATCGTGCGGAACGAGAGCTCGTTGGCCTCGAGCACGAATTCGATGTCCTGGATGAAGTTGATTATGTCTCCCTTGAAGTTGCTGATCGCCACGTGGAAGTGGTGCCTTGCGATGTCCACCCCCACGAAATATCCGGCTTCGGGGTTGAGTCCGAACACGCTGGGCCTGCGCCCTCCGGAGGTGCCGACCTTGCCTTCGTCCTGGATGAAGTTGTCGTCGATGAGCTCGGAGATGAGCTTGGTGATCGTGGGCACGCTTATGCCGAGCGCGCGGCTGAAGTCTGCGATGCTGTAGTTGTTGTGCGTGATGCAGAGCCTCAGGATTTCGCGTTTGATGGTGGAGTTCTTGTTCGAAGTCTCGCCAAGGAAGGAAGGGAGCATAAAATTCATATTATATGCAAATATATATCAAATAATTTGTTAAAAGAAGCGTAATTCGTGAAATTCTTAAAAATCCTGCCCGCCGTGCGTCAAAGTTTTCGCTCCGGCGGCGTGCGAACGGCGCCCCGGCCTTCGGAAAATCAAAACAACTTGCTATTTTTGTGGGAATTTAAAATGCGGAGAACAGATGGGAACATCCTCTAGACTGAAGAAGAAAGCCCGCGCGCTCAAGCTTTCGCTGAAGGCCAAACTGGTCCTCAGCCTGCTTTCGATAGTGGCGATACTGCTTGTCTCCTCAGTGATTTCCGTCATGGAGTACTCCAGGATGAGCAACTACGTCTCGGAGCTCATCGCCGACGACATCAGCAGCATCAACGTGGCCAACAGGCTGGCCGACATGAGCAACACCTACAACCTCGAGATACTCGAGGCCATAGGCGAGGGCGCCGGCAGCCGGCTTCCCGATTTCGACGACGAATACTTCAAGACCAACTGCGAGCGCCTGCGCATGAGCCACACCATCAACCAGGCTTACCCGATGGCCGATTCGGTGATGTACTCCTATGCCGCCTACATGCTGACCTCGCTGGAGTTCGAGACGGTGGTCAACTCCGATTTCATCGACAACAGGGAGTGGTATTTCGGACGCCTGCAACCCCGCTTCGACCGCCTCCAGAGCGACATCGACAACCTCACCACGGCCATCTACGAGGACCTTCAGAAGAACTCCGCCACCTTCGACAGAGGATTCTACCGCAGCATAATACCCGGTATCGTGGCCGTGTGCGTCGGGCTGATGCTCGTGCTGATGCTGCTCTTCCTGATGCTCTCCTACTACGTCAATCCGCTCTACCGCATGCTCGAGGGTCTGAGCGCCTACAGGTCGAGCGACAAGAAATACACCGTGAAGTTCGATGGCGACGACCAGCTCGTGGAGCTCAACGACGGCATCTCCGAGCTTGCCGGCGAGAACCAGCAGCTCCGCCGGCGGGTGCGTGAACTCAGGAAGAGATGAACTGGAAGGTAATCATAAGGAACATAGGCTTCGCGCTGCTCGTCAACGCCCTGTTCATGCTGCTGGCCGTCTTCGTGTCGATGGCAGGCGGCAACGACTCGGCGCTCGCGGCTCTGATGATCTCGTTCACTATCACCTTCATCGTCGGAATCTTCCCGTTCATATTCGTGCGCAAGACGACCTCGATCTCGCTGCGCGAGGGCTACGTGATCATCACGCTCTCGTGGCTGCTGTCCTTCATCTTCGGACTGCTGCCCTACGTGCTCTGGGGCGGCCCGTTCACGCTGTCGAACGCCATCTTCGAATCGGTCAGCGGCTACACGACCTGCGGCGCCACCATACTCTCCGACGTGGAGGCCCTGCCCGACAGCCTGCTTTTCTGGCGCTCCGCCACGCATTTCATCGGCGGCCTCGGAGTGGTGGTGTTCCTGCTGCTGCTGATACCCGAGTCCAGCCAGATGCGCATGCGCCTCACCAACATGGAGCTGAGCTCGCTGAGCCGCAGCAGCTACTCCTCCAGGACCACGAACGTGGTCTACATCTTCGCCTACGTCTACCTGGCGCTGTTCGTGCTGGCCGTCGTGGCCTACTGCCTGGCAGGAATGTCCTTCTTCGACGCCGTCTGCCATGCGATGGCGGTTGTGGCCACCGGAGGATTCAGCACCAAGACGGCCTCCATAGCCGCCTTCGACTCCTATTGGGTGGAGGGCGTGACCATGCTCTTCATGTATCTCTCCTCGATACACTTCGGCCTGCTGTATCTCACGGTGGTGACCCGTTCGCTCAAGCCGCTCGGGAGCCCGATAATCAAGTTCTACACCGTGATGGTGCTCGTGGTCGCCTTCTTCCTCGGCATCGGCCTCAAGACCGGAGGCTTCTGCCAGGGCTGGGGCGAGTCTTTCTGGGACGGTCTGTTCAACACCCTGACCGTGTCCTCGACCACCGGCTTCGCCAATCTCGACAATTCTCAGTGGCCGGGCTGGATGATAGTGCTGCTGCTTTTCCCCGCGATAGTGTGCGGCACCACCGGCTCCACCTGCGGCGGAATCAAGTCCGACCGTGCGCTGATCCTCTTCAAGAGCATCGCGCGCCACGTCAATTCCAGCCTGCACCCCTCGTCGGTCAATGAAATCCGCTTAGGCCGCAGGATACTGCGCAACGAGGAGGTCGCCCCGCACCTGCTCTACATCGGCATATACATGATGTTCATCCTGGTCTCGATGCTTCTAGCCCTGTGTTTCGGCGTCGACTTCGAGAACTCTCTGGTGGGTTCGGTGATGTGCCTCGGCAACGTGGGCCCCGGCTGCGGCGAGCTCATGGGCAGCATGGGCTGCTACGACAGCGTGTCCAATCCCGCCAAGCTGCTTTTCTCGCTCGACATGTTCCTCGGACGAGTGGAGATTTTCCCGGTTCTGACAGTGCTGGGGATGATTTTCGACAAAAGGGACAGGTGAGCCATGGACCGCGCTGGATTCCTATACGGCCGGTTCCTCGAACGCTTCGGATATGAGCCGACCCCGTGTCAGGACGCTCTTTTCCGCAGCCTGGCCGATTTCGTGACCTGCGACGACGCCGACATCCTCGTGGTCAACGGCTATGCCGGCACCGGCAAGACCACAGCCGTGGCCGCCGCGGTAGGAGTGCTCCGGGAGATGGGCGCCCCTTCGGTGCTGCTGGCCCCCACCGGCCGGTCCGCGAAGGTGCTTTCGTCGGTTTCAGGCCGTCCGGCCTCCACCATCCACAAGCATATCTACCGCCAGAAATCAGTCAGCGCCGAGGGCTGCGGCAGCTTCTCTCTCGCCCCGAACAAGGCCCGCGACACTCTCTTCGTGGTCGACGAGGTCTCGCTGATAGGCGCCGACGGCACCGACGCCCCTTCCGGCAGAGGAAGCGCCGTGTTCGGCACCGGCAACCTTCTTGAAGACCTGGTGACCTTCGTGCGCAACGGGGCCGACTGCCGCATGGTGCTGCTCGGCGACGCCGCCCAGCTGCCGCCCGTCGGGCTCGACTCCTCGCCCGCGCTCTCCCATGAGGTCATGGACGCGTTCGGCGGCGTGAGATGGTGCAGCCTGACGTCGGTGGTCCGCCAGGCCGCCGAATCCGGCATACTCCGCAACGCCACCGCCCTGCGGGAGCGGCTCTCCCGGATGCAGGAATACGGGGAGGAGGGGAGCATAAGGCTGGAGACGGCCGCCGACGTGGTCAGAATCAGCGGAGGGGAGCTGATCGACGCCCTCGGCGACGCCTACGACCGCTACGGCCAGGACGGGACCGTGGTGCTCTGCCGCTCCAACAAGCGCGCGATACGCTACAACATAGGAATCCGCGGCCGCGTGCAGTACAAGGAGGAGGAACTGGTCCGCGGCGACCGTCTGATGATAGTCAGGAACTGTTACCAGTTCCTCGACGACGTGCCCGAGTTGGACTACATAGCCAACGGCGACATAGCCAAGCTGGTCAGGATAGGTGGTTACGAAGAGCGCTACGGCCTGCATTTCGCCGACGCGCTGCTTTCGTTTCCCGACTACGGCGACGTGGAGATAGGGGCGAAGGTGTGTCTCGACACCCTGCAGTCCGAGAGCGCGTCGCTGACCCGCGAGCAGCAGAACATGCTCTATGAGGGAGTCTGGGCCGACTATTCCGACCGCGGCACGCGCAAGAAGATATGGGAAGGGGTCAGGGAGGACGTGTTCTACAACGCCCTGCAGCTCAAGTACGCCGATGCGATCACCTGCCACAAGGCCCAGGGCGGCCAGTGGGACTGCGTGTTCATCGACTGCCCGTTCTGGCTGCCCGAGCAGGGCGCCGACGACCTGAAGTGGCTCTACACGGCCCTGACGCGGGCTGTGGAGAAGGTCTACCTGGTGAACTTCCCCGACAGGTTCTTTGGAGAGACTGAAAACAACGAGATATGACCAGCAGATTTGGAAAACTGATTCTGGCGTGCGCCGCCTGGATTGCAGCGGCGCTGAGCCTGGGAGCGGCGGAACCCGCCCCCGAGATGAACCCTACGGTGTCGCCCGACAGCACTATGGTCGCGTTCACCCGCGGCGGCGACCTCTGGGTGCGCAGCCTGGCCGACTCTTCCGAGACCCGGCTGACCTTCGACGGCTCCGACCTGATACTCAACGGCTACGCATCCTGGGTCTACTATGAGGAGATATTCGGCCGCGCTACGAACTACAGGGCCTTCTGGTGGAGTCCCGACTCGCGCAGCATAGCCTATTACCGCTTCGACAACAGCGAGGTCCCCGTCTTCCCCATATTCTCGCCCTTCGGGCAGAACGGCTCGCTCTCGCTGACCCGCTACCCCAAGGCCGGGCAGACCAACCCGTCGGTGCGCGTGGGCGTGGCCGCTATTGACTCCGGAGAGACCGTCTGGGCTGACTTCGACTATTCCCTCGACCAGTATTTCGGCACTCCGTTCTGGTCGCCCGACTCCCGCGAGCTCTTCGTGCCCAGGGAGCCGCGCCGCCAGAACACCCTGGAGCTCTATGCGGTCAGCGCCGCCGACGGCTCCCTGCGCCAGGTCTACAGGGAGGAGTATCCCACCTGGGTGGACTGGATAGACGACATGCTCTTCACGGACGACGGTTTCTACATGGCCCGCAGCTTCGAGACCGGCTGGGAGCAGATATACTTCCTCGGCTACGACGGCAGCCTTGAGCGGCTAACGGACGGGGAGAACTGGGACATAAGGCTGCTGCGCACGGATTCCAAAGGCAGCGTGTGGTTCACCGCCAAGCGCGACTCCCGACTGCACTCCGCCCTCTACCTGCTCGACCGCAAGGGGAGGGTCACGGCGCTCACCGACCCGGAGCTCTCGGTCTCCGGAGTGGAGTTCTCGGAAGACGGACGCAGTTTCACCGCCAGGATGTCCAACGCCCGCACTCCGGCCGTGAGCATACGCGGCCGCAGCGACAGATTCGACTGTGAGCAGATCTCCGACAGCGTCGAGAGCGCGGCCGGCCTTCCCGTCCCCGAAATAGTGAAGATAGAGAACGACGGCTTCGACCTCTATGCGCTGATGTCGCTTCCGGAGGATTTCGACCCCTCCCGCAAGTACCCGGTGGTCATGCAGCTCTACGGCGGCCCCGGCACCCCCTACGTGCGCGATGTATGGCGCGACCGCGACGCCTCCGACGACTGGTGCTTCCGCAACGGGGTGATCTACATCGTATGCGATCCGCGCTCCTCGGGCGAGAACGGCCGCGAGGGCATGGACCAGGCGTTCCGCCAGATGACCGTGATCGAGCTCGGGGACTACATCGCCTGGGCGCAGTGGCTGCAGTCGCTGCCATACGTCGACGGCTCCCGCATCGGAGTCAAGGGCTTCTCCTTCGGCGGCACCACCACCGCGATGCTCGTGCTGCGCTTCCCGCAGTACTTCCGCTGCGGAATCGCAGGCGGGGGAGTCTACGACTGGACTCTCTACGATTCGCACTACACCGAGCGCTTCATGGACACTCCTCAGGCCAATCCCGAAGGCTACGAGGCCGCGAGCGTGCTGAGCTGGGTCCCCGAGGTTTTCGCTTCCGCGGATACCTCCGCCAGGCCGCTCCCGGGCGCACTGCGCCTGACCCACGGCACCGGCGACGACAACGTGCACTATCAGAACACCCTGCTGCTGATGGACGCCCTGCAGAAGGCCGGCTGCCAGTTCGAGGTGATGCTGTATCCCGACGGCATGCACGGCTACTGCGGCTATCAGGGTGAACACGACAAGGCCGCCGAAGCGGCCTTCTGGACAAAGTGGCTGCTGGAATAGCCGGCATGCTTTCCCGGACGCAGGACGGGCTGGCAGGATGGATTGCTCCTGCCAGCCCGTCTTCAGCACTGCGGGGCTGCGGCCTGCGCTATTTGCAGAACTGCCTCTTCAGGGCCTCGATCTTGGCGTCGGCGTCGGCGCCCTTGGCTCCGAAGTAGAACTTGATCTTGGGCTCGGTGCCGGAAGGGCGGACTGAAACCACGTCACCGGCCTCGTCGAAGAACTGCAGCACGTTGGACGAGGGCTGTCCGGTCTTCTCGGGCTCGAGATAGTCGACGACCTTCGTCACGGGGGAGCCGCAGAGCTCCTTAGGAGGGTCGGACCTGAGGTCCACCATCATCTGCTGTATCTCGCGTGCGCCGGAGATGCCCTTGCGAACCACCGAAACCAGGCCTTCCTTGCGGTAGCCGTACTCCTTGTAGATCTTCTGCAGCAGCTGGTACATGGTCATGCCCTGGTCGGCTGCCCATGCGGCGCACTCTGCCACCATCATCGCGCTGACCTGAGCGTCCTTGTCGCGCACGAACTGGCCCACGTTGAAGCCGTAGCTCTCTTCGCCTCCGCACACGAACTCTCCGGTGGCTTCGTTCCTCTTCACGACTTCGGCGATGTACTTGAAGCCGGTGAGCACGTTGTAGACGGGCACTCCGAAGCTCTTCGCGATTTCGGTGATGAGCTCGGTGGTCACGATGGTCTTGACCACATACTTGCCCTCTCCGAGGGTTCCGAGCTCCTTGCGGCGGCTCAGGATGTAGTAGGTGAGCATGGATGCAGTCTGGTTGCCGTTCATCAGTACCATCCTTCCCTCGTCGTCGCGCACTGCGATTCCCAGACGGTCGGAGTCGGGGTCGGTCCCCATCACGAGGTCGGCTCCTGTCTCCTCGGCCTTGTCGAGGGCTAGCTTGAGGGCCGCCGGCTCCTCGGGGTTGGGGGAGACCACGGTGGGGAAGTTGCCGTCGGACACGTCCTGCTCGGGCACGTGGATGATGTTCTTGAATCCCAGCCTGCCGAGAATCTCGGGCACGAGGCGCACGCCGCATCCGTGGAGGGGAGTGTAGACTATCTTGAGGTCGGAGTGCCTGCGGCAGGACTCGGGGCTCAGGCTCAGCGAGAGCAGGTCCCTGACGTAGCATTCGTCGACGTCGGCCCCCATGGCCTCGATTTCGCCGCAGCGCAGCCCGGCCTCGAACTTCACCATCGAGGGGTCGGTGATCTTCGCCACCTCGGCCACGATCTCCTTGTCCACCGGCGAGGTGACCTGTCCGCCGTCGGACCAGCTGACCTTGTAGCCGTTGTATTCCTTGGGGTTGTGGGAGGCGGTTATCATGACTCCGGCCACCGCCTTCTTGAGCCTGACCGCATAGCTCATCTCGGGCGTGGGGCGTATGTTGTCGAAGATGTAGACATGGATGCCGTTCGCTGAAAGAACTTCGGAGGTGATCTTCGCGAATTCCTTGCTGTTGTTGCGGGAGTCGTAGGAGATGCAGACCTTGGGGTCGTCGCCGTCGTAGTGGGAGAGGATGTAGTTGGCGAGGCCCTGGGTGGCCATTCCGACAGTGTACTTGTTCATCCTGTTGGTTCCGACGCCCATTATGCCTCGGAGGCCACCGGTTCCGAACTCCAGATTCTTGCCGAAGGCGTCTTCAAGTTCGGCGGGGTCGCCGCCCAGCATCTGGCGCACCTTCATCTTGGTTTCCTGATCGAAATCACCGTCGAGCCAGGCTTTGGCTCTCAATTCAAATTCTTTCATTGGTATTTTAGTTTGTATTGGTTATTTCTTATGCAACTTTCAAAGTTAAGAAAAATGTGCAGAAAATGCTACATTTGCCGGTATGAAAAAGAAAAGGGGCTTTGCCGGAATCCTCGAGTCGCTCGACGAGGCGAGGGACCGCCGGCTCGAAAGGAAGCTGCCGGGCTGGGCGGACCGCGGAATAGTGGTCCCCACGGCCCTTGCTCTCGAGCAGTGCTCCTCTTCGGCGACGGCGTCCTACAAGGTCAGGCTTGCGCTCTCCCGTCTGGGTGGCCGCCCCGAGTCGGTCTGCGACATCACCGGCGGGCTTGGAGCCGACAGCGCCGCGTTCGCCGCGGTTGCCGGCAGGCTTGTGTACATCGAGAGGAATCCTGTCCTCGTGGAGGCCGCCAGAGCTAATTTCAGTGCCCTGGGGCTGGATAATGTCGAATTCCGCTGCGAGGAGGTCGGCCCCGGAAGTGAGATTCCGGAGTGCCGCCTGATTGTCGCCGACCCGGCCCGCCGTTCGGAAAGCGGGCGCAAGCTCTTCCGCCTCGAAGACTGTTCGCCGGACATAGGCGCCCTGGCTCCGTATCTGCTGCGGAAGGCGGAATGGCTTATGGTCAAGCTCTCCCCGATGGCCGATATCTCGGTGCTGGCCGCCCGTTTCGGCGCCGCGTTGCGCGAGGTCCATGTGGTGGGAAGCGGCGGAGAGGTCCGGGAACTGCTCTGCCTGCTCTCGCGCGAAGTCGGTGAGTTTCGCGGAATCACTGCCGTCGAGCTCGGAGCTCGGGAGGACGGTTCCGACGAGTGCTTCAGTTTCCTGCCGGAAGAAGAGAAGGCGGCTGAATTCACGGCTGCAGGACGTCTTGAGCCGGGCGGAATCCTGCTGGAGCCTCGCGCGTGCCTGCTCAAGGCCGGCGCTTTCAAGCTCCCATGCTCCCGTTTCGGCCTGGGCAAGCTCGCTCCGTCGACCCATCTGTATATGGCTCCTGATGGCGGAGAACTGCCGCCTCGGGGGCTGTTCCGCCGCTTCGTCGTGAAGGAGGTGCTGCCTCTGAACTCGGCTTCGATAAGGGAACTAAAGTCCAGGGGGCTCAAGGCCGACGTGAGCGCCCGCAATCTGCATCTGTCAAGCGACGAACTCCGGCGCAGGCTCGGCTGTATGCCCGGCGACGGCCTGCATGTGTTCGGCTGCTCTTCGCTCTGCTGCGGCAACGTGCTGATCATAGCCGGGCCGCCCGAAGAGTTCACCGTCCCTTGTCCCTGCACCACTGAGCCAGCGGACAACTGTCGCATTTCGGCTTGAGCGCGGTGCAGGTGTATCGGCCGTGGAGTATCAGCCAGTGGTGGGCGATCGGGCGCAGCTCCTCGGGGATGTTCGCCTCGAGGTCGAGCTCCACCTCGCGCACGTTCTTCCCGTCCGAGAGGCCCAGGCGGCGCGCCACCCGGAACACATGCGTGTCCACCGCTATCACCGGCTCTCCCCAGGTGATTGACGCCACTACGTTGGCCGTCTTGCGTCCGACTCCGGGAAGCGTCATCAGCCGGTCGATATCCGAAGGCACCTCGCCGCCGAAGTCGGAGACCAGCTTCCTCGCCATGCCCACCAGGTGGGCGGCCTTGCTGTTGGGGTAGGTGACCGAACGGATGTAGCCGAACACCTCCTCCGGCGAAGCGGCGGCGAGCGCGGCGGGGTCGGGGAAGGCCTCGAACAGGGCCGGGGTGACCATGTTCACCCGTCTGTCGGTACACTGGGCTGAGAGCATGACCGCGACCAGCAGCTGGAACGGCGAGTCGAAGTGCAGCTCCGATTCGGCCACGGGGACGTTGTCGCGGAAGTAGCCGATTATGCTGTCGTATCTCTGTCTGAGCGTCATTTGATTTCGGTGCAGGCTTCGTCCCTGGTCTCGAAGACGCGCCCCGGGTAGCGTCCGCAGATGCTGCGGTTGTGGGTGACCATGACTATCGCGGCGCCCTTGGATGCGTTGAGGCTCTGCAGCAGCTGGAGAATCTCCTCCGCCGTCTCCTCGTCGAGGTTGCCCGTGGGCTCGTCGGCCAGGATGACTTCCGGTTCGTTGAGTATCGCGCGCGCTATCGCGATGCGCTGCTGCTCTCCTCCCGACAGCTGGTGCGGCATCTTGTGGGCCTTGGTCTGCATGCCCACCGCCTCGAGCACCTGCGAGATGCGCCCCGAGATGCTGCGCGCGTCCTTCCATCCGGTCGCGTCCAGCACGAAGCGCAGGTTGTCATAGACCGTCCTGTCCATCAGCAGCTGGAAGTCCTGGAACACCACTCCCAGCCTGCGCCTCAGGAAGGGGATGTCCTTCTCCCTGATGGTACGGAGGTTGTAGCCGCAGACCTCGCCCTTCCCCTTCAGGAGGCGGTTCTCCGCGGTGATGGTGCGGATGATCGAGGTCTTGCCGGTGCCGACCTTGCCGACGATGTAGACGATCTGGCCCGGGAGTACGTCCATGTTGAGGCCGTACACGACCGGGTTCTCACCGTTCAGGATGTCGGCTCCTGAAAACGAGATCACAGGGGAGTTGCTGTTGTCCATTCTGAGGGAGAAGTTTTTGTGTCAAACACGCAAATATAGCGCAAAATTGAGTAAATTTGTAAATTAATGGTAATAGTTTGTTGATATGAGAATCAGAAAGACAGCGCTTGCGCTGCTCGCTCTCATGCTGGCTTCGGTCGGAATGCAGGCGGTCTCTCCGGAAGGCCGGGAGGACTGGCGCCTGGCTCTGGACCTCTACCGGAGCGGCATGTATGAAAGGGCGAGGTCGGTGTTCGAGACCCTCGCTCCCGATCCCTCGGCCGAAGGCTATGTGGTCCTCTGCGCTCTCAAGATGCGCACCGACGACTACGGGGAGCTCATGACAGAATATGACAGGCGCTATCCCTCCACCGTCCTCACCGGCAGGATAAGGTTCGAGAACGCCAGGATACTCTTCGACGAGGGCCGCTTCGGCGAGGCTTCGCTGGAGTTCTCCAAGGTGCCGTCGTCGTCGCTCACCGACGCCGAAATGCCGGAATACATCTTCAAGAGCGGCTACAGCGCGTTCTCCGTGGGGCGCAACGCCGAGGCTCAGCAGTTCTTCACCATACTCGACGCCCTCGACCATTCGGAGTTCAGCGCTCCCGGCCACTATGTCTCCGGCGTGATCTACTACAACGACAGCCGCTTCGCCGAGGCTGAGACCCAGTTCTTCGAGGCCGCCCCCGACCCCAGGTTCACCGATCTCGCCAATTTCTACATAGTCGACTGCGAGTTCAACCGCAAGAACTACGAGTACGTGGTCGACCAGGGAGTGAGCATCTACGCCGACGCACCCGCGGAACGCAGGGACAGGCTCGCGAGAATCATCTCCGAGTCCTATCTGGTCCTCGGCGACGTGGACAGCGCGCGCGAATATTACGAGCAGATCTCCGACAACGGCAGCATGAACCGCAAGGACTGGTTCTACGCCGGCACGGTGCTGTACTCCGCCCACGACTGGCAGGGCGCCATCGAGAACTACACCCGGATGACCGACCGCAGCGACTCGCTGGGCCAGATCGCCAACTACCACCTGGGCAACGCCTACATCCGCACCCGCAACCAGGTCGCCGCCATGGAGGCCTTCCGCGAGGCGGCCGCCGTCGACTACGACCCCAGGATGACCGAGGACGCCGCGTTCAACTACGCCAAGCTCGCCTTCGACCTCAACAAGGACACCTCCGGCTTCGCAGACTACCTCAAGCGCTATTCCACCAGGGCGCGAGGGGAGCAGATCTACGGCTACATGGCCCTCGCGGCCCTCACCGACGGTGACTACGCCGCCGCCATAGCCGCCTACGACAACATCGACGAGCTCGGTCCCGACATGCAGAACAACTACACCAAGGCCAACTTCCTGCGCGGCCGGCAGCTCTTCGAGAGCGGCTCCTACCGCGACGCGCAGCCGTATTTCAGGGCCACCGCGTACTACCTTCCCAAGACCGACAGGCTCAACCAGTACGCGCGCTACTGGCTTGCGGAGTCCTACTACCGCGGCGGCAGCTACGCCGAGGCAGCCTCGACCTACACCGAACTCCACAACGGTTCGGCGCTCTACAACAGGCCCGAGGGCAGGCTGCTTCCGTACAACATAGGCTACTGCTGGTTCAAGCTCCAGGACTACGAGACCGCCGCCCGCTGGTTCGACACCTACATCGAATCGGGAGACCCTCTCCACCGGGAGGACGCGATGAACCGCCGCGCCGACTGCGACTTCGGCCGCCACGACTACAAGGCCGCGGCTGAATCCTACAGCAAGGTGCTCGACGAGTTCTACCGGCCCGACGACATCTATCCCTACTACCAGCAGGCAATCTCCTACGGCCTCGCCGGCGACGAGAAGCGCAAGATGACCACCCTGATGCAGGTCGGCGGAGCCTCTCCCGACTCGTGGCTCTACTCCGAGGCGCTCTACGAACTGGGACGCACCCAGCTCGACCTCAAGATGAACGAGGAGGCGGTCGGCAGCTTCACGCGCCTGCGCACCACCACGAAGGACAGCGTCTACGTGGCGAAGGCCCTCTCCGGACTCGGACTGGTCTACCGTAACATGTCGCAGCACGACAAGGCCCTGCAGAGCTACGACGAGCTCGTGCACCTGATGCCGGGCAGCGAATATGCCGAGGAGGCCATGCTGGCCATAGAATCCATCTACCAGAGCCGCAGGGAGCCCGAAAAGTTCGTGGAATACCTCGAGCGCAATGCCCTCGCGTCGACTTCCGACAAGGACAGGGAGAAGATATATTTCAACACCGCTGAGCAGCTCTACCTGGCCGGAAGCTACGGTGAGGCAGTGAATTCTGCGCTCAAGTACCTCGACAATTTCCCCGGCGGGGAGGACGCCGCCCAGGTGCAGTTCTACCTGGCCGAATCCTACAGGGCCCTCGGCCAGAAGGAGCAGGCCTGCGACTGGTATTCCAAGGCCATGGACGCCACTTCGAGCCTCTCCTTCGTGGAGATGTCCAGGCTCCGCTACGCCCAGCTCTCCTATGAGCTCGAACGCTATCAGGACGCCTACAAGGGATATTCGACTCTGCTGGCTGTCACGAAGATAGCCGGGAACCGGACTTCGGCCCAGACCGGCATGATGCGCTCGGCCTACCGCTGCAAGGATTATGAGTCCGCGGTCAGCGCCTGCGACCTTGTGGCCGCCGACCCTGCTGCCGGCGCCGACGTGAAGCGCGAGGCCGACTATGTGAAGGCGAAGTCCTGCCTCGCCCTCTCCCGCAGGGACGAGGCCATGGCGATGTTCCGCGAACTCTCCTCCGACCCTTCGACTGCCGAGGGCGCCGAAGCCAGCTACATGCTGATACAGAACAGTTTCGACACCGGTGACTTCGATGCTGTGGAGAGCGGCGTGTATGAGTTCTCCCAGGTGGCCGGAAGCCAGTCCTACTGGCTTGCGAAGGCCTATCTGGTGCTCGGCGACTCCTTCGCCGAAAGAGGCAACTACACCCAGGCCAAAGCCACGTGGGAAAGCGTGCGCGACGGCTACGAGCCTGCCGACAGCAGAGATGACATAGCCTCCGGAGTGAAGATGAGGCTCGAAAGACTTGAAACCCTAATGCAGAACTGAAGATGAGACGTATCGCAATATTCGCGGCGCTGCTCGCATGCAGCCTTCCGGCGCTCTCGCAGAACATACGCCAGAGCGTGGAGGTGACCAACGAGTATGAGGCCAAGTTCTCCGATTTCCAGAAACTCGGGGCGGACACGCAGATTCCGGACTCTCTCTACGAGTTCGACTACAGCTTCGACTATTCGGTGTTCGACTCGCCGTATCGCGGCTCCTATGAGTTCACGCCCTACGAGATACAGATAACCCCCGACCCCATGGTCTACGACGGCCGCAGGTTCATGCTGCGCGCCGGCGCGGGCTACAGCTTCCGTCCGGTCCTTGACCTGTGGTGGACACCTGTGCGCACCGAGAAATTCACTCTCGGGCTCTCCAACACGGGCCGCGGCTATTACGGCAGGTACGACGCCAGGCGTTACGGGGCGGGGGAGACCGAGGTGACTCCCGGATTCACCGGATTCGACTTCACCGACAGCTTCGAGGCCGGCGGACGCTACCTGATGAAGGGTGCTGTCCTGAGCTTCGGGGCGGGCTACGACGGCATTTTCACCAGCCTTGACGAAGATTCCGCCTCGTCGCTGAATTCCGCCCGTGTGGGGGCGCGGATATCCTCCACGGCAAAGAGCAGGGCGTATTTCTCCTATGACCTCGGGCTGGACTACAGATTCGTCTCCGACAGGCTCGCCATGCCCATGCCCCTCGGGGAGAGCACGGCGGTGCCTCTGACCACGGTGGAGAACAATCTCAAGGTCTACGGTTCGCTCGGACCAGTGCTCGGCAACAAATACTCCTTCCTGCTCGACTTCGACTTCCAGATGGAGTCGGCCGACAAGCCTGCGGGCTATCAGGACGTCACTGCCAATTTCGCGTCGCTGACGCCCCATGTGGTCTTCAGCCTCGGAGGCTTCGACTTCGACGCCGGAGTCAATCTGGACTATCTCTGCTCGGGAGCATCAAGCTTCACGCTGGCCCCCGTGGTCGAGGTGGGCGTGTCGCTCTTCTCCGGCAGCACGAGGGCCTTCGCGGGCACCGAAGGCGGACGGAGCCTGCTGGATGTCTGGAGCCTGAAGAATTTCAGCCACTACCATACTCCGATATCCGCGACCCCCGCGGCGATGCGCGAGAAGTTCGGCGCATACGCGGGAATCGGCGGCCGTATCGGCAGGTATCTGCAGTATGAGCTCCGCGGAGGCTACGGCATGTTCGACGACATGCCCTTCGAGGGCCTCGGCGGGCTGGACTTCGGCAGCGCCGAGCTGGTGTACGCCGGTCTGGATTTCGAGTGGATGTCCGAAAGGCTGGAGGTCGACGGCAACCTTGACTGGCGGCATGTGCTGAAGCATGCGGTCGATATCGACGCCTTCGCGCCCGCAGCCCTGACCGCCGACGTACGCGCGGAGTACAACTGGATGTCCCGCATATACGCGGGTATAGGGCTGAACGCCGCCACGGCACGCCGCGCCTGGACTTCCGCCCCTGCTGCGGGAGACGTGGCGACGCAGCAGGTATCCGCGGCCCCCGACGTGCCCGGCTATGCCGATCTCCGCATTTTCGGGGAGTACAGGTTCAACAGCCGGCTCGGCGCGTGGCTCGAGCTCGGCAACCTGCTCGGCTCCGACATCGAGAGGCATCCCGGCTACGTGGTTTCAGGGCAGTATTTCACCGTGGGAGCCACTCTGAACTTATAAGAAATTTTTTACTAAATTTGCAGGATTATTTGTTTTGGAAATGACTGAGAAAGAAGCAGTGATGAGAAGGGCGGAGGAGCAGTACTCCGCCGACAGCATACAGGTGCTCGAAGGCCTGGAGGCCGTGCGCAAGCGTCCCTCGATGTATATAGGCGACGTTTCCGAGAGGGGTCTCCACCATCTGGTGTACGAGGTTGTCGACAACAGTATCGACGAGGCGATGGCAGGTTTCTGCGACAGCATCGGCGTGGAGATTCTGGAAGACAATTCCATCAGGGTGACCGACAACGGCCGAGGCATCCCCACCGGCATGCATGAGAAGGAGCACCGTTCCGCCCTGGAGGTGGTCCTGACCGTGCTGCACGCGGGAGGCAAGTTCAGCAAATCGAGCTACAAGGTGTCCGGAGGTCTGCACGGCGTGGGCGTGTCCTGCGTGAACGCGCTTTCCGACAGCCTGATCGCCGAGGTTCACCGCGAGGGCAAGGCCTTCGTGCAGAAATATTCCAAGGGCAAGCCTCTCGGCCCCGTCGAGGTGGTCGGTGAGGCCAAGGATTCGGGAACCATAATCACCTTCCATCCCGACCCGTCCATCTTCACCCAGACCACGGTCTACAAGTACGACACCCTGGCTGCACGCCTCCGCGAACTGGCCTTCCTCAACAAGGGCATCAGGATCTCCCTGACCGACAGGCGGGAGATGGTCGACGAGTTCGTGACCGACCCCGAGTCGGGTGAGTCCAAGGCCACCGGCAGGAAGGTGTGCCGCTCCGACGTGTTCCATTCCACCGAGGGCCTGAGCCAGTTCATCGAGTATCTCGACGCCGGCGCCCAGACCCTGATTCCGGACCCCGTGTGCGTGACTTCCGACAAGGTGATTCCCATCGACATAGCCCTGCAGTACAACAACGGCTATTCAGAGAAAATCTACTCCTACGTCAACAATATCAACACCATAGAGGGAGGCACCCACCTCCAGGGCTTCAAGATGGGTCTCAGCCGCTCGCTCAAGCAGTATGCCGAGAAGAACAAGCTGCTCGACAAGTTCAAGGGAGACCTCGCCCCCGAGGACTTCCGCGAGGGTCTCACCGCAGTGATTTCGGTCAAGGTGGCCGAGCCTCAGTTCGAGGGCCAGACCAAGACCAAGCTCGGCAACCCCGAGGTGACTTCGGCGGTGTCGCAGGCTACTTCCGCGGCCATGGAGTCCTATCTCGAGGAGCATCCCAAGGAGGCCAAGCTCATCATCGAGAAGATAGTCCTCGCGGCGACCGCCAGGAACGCGGCCCGCAAGGCCCGCGAGATGGTGCAGCGCAAGGGCTACATGGCCGGAGGCGGAATGCCCGGCAAGCTGGCCGACTGCTCCAACCGCGACCCCGAGAAATGCGAGCTTTTCCTCGTGGAGGGTGATTCGGCGGGCGGAACCGCGAAGCAGGGCCGCGACCGCAACACCCAGGCCATACTTCCTCTCAGGGGAAAGATCCTCAACGTGGAGAAGGCGTCCGGCGACAGGGCCTTCGACTCCGAGGAGATACGCAACATCTACACCGCCCTCGGCGTGACCGTGGCGCAGGAGGACGAGACCGGCGAGAAGCACATGGATCTCAGCAAGCTCAGGTACCACAAGGTGGTCATCATGACCGATGCCGACGTGGACGGCTCCCACATCGCCTGCCTGATCCTGACCTTCTTCTTCCGCTACATGTTCGACCTCATCAAGAACGGCTACGTGTACCTGGCCACCCCTCCGCTCTATCTCGTGAAGAAGGGCAAGGAGGAGATCTACTGCTGGACGGAGGAGCAGCGCGAGGAGGCGGCCCTCAAGCTCGGCAAGGGTTCCGACAGCGGCTACACCGTGCAGCGCTACAAGGGTCTCGGCGAGATGTCGGAGGACCAGCTCTGGGAGACCACGATGAACCCCGCCAAGAGGCGCCTCAGGAAAATCACCATCGAGAACGCGGCCCAGGCCGAGCGCACCTTCTCCATGCTCATGGGAGACGACGTGCCGCCCCGCCGCCAGTTCATCGAGGAGAACGCCCACTACGCAAAGATCGACGCTTAAAAACTTACAGATATGTTGGACATTTTTGACAGAATAAAGAAGGACAGCGGCGGCCCCATCGGCCAGTACTTCAACCAGGGTTTCGGATACTACATGTACCCCCGTCTCGAAGGAGAGCTCGGCCCCCACATGACTTTCAACGGCATTCCGGTGCTCAACTGGAGCCTCAACAACTACCTCGGCCTGGCCAACGACCCCGAGGTGCGCAAGGCCGACGCCGAAGCTGCGGCCAAGTGGGGTCTGGCGTATCCCATGGGCGCCCGCATGATGACCGGCCACACCCGTCTCCACGAGAAGCTGGAGCGCATGTTCGCCGAGTTTGAGAAGAAGGAGGACGCCTTCCTGTTCAACTTCGGCTACCAGGGCATCTTCTCGACCATCGACGCCCTGACCGCACGCCACGACGTGATAGTCTACGACGCCGAGTGCCACGCCTGCCTGATGGACGGCATACGTTTGCACATCGGAGAGAAGTTCAAGTACCGCCACAACGACATCGCCGACTGCGAGAAGGTGCTCGCACGCGCCTGCAAGGTCGCCGAGGAAGGCGGCGGCGGAGTGCTGCTGATCACCGAGGGAGTGTTCGGAATGACCGGCGCGATGGGCATCATCGACAAGATTGCCGCCCTCAAGAAGAAATACCAGTTCCGCATCATGATAGACGACGCCCACGGCTTCGGCCTGCTCGGCGAGCACGGACGCGGAACATCCGAGCAGCTGGGCTGCATGGACGAGGTCGACCTCTACATCGGCGCGTTCGCGAAGTCCATGGCTTCGATCGGAGGTTTCGTTGCGGGACCCCACTACATCATCAACTATCTGCGCGCCAACCTGCGCTCCCAGATGTACGCCAAGTCGCTGCCCATGGCTCTGGTCGAGGGCAACATCAAGCGTATGGAGATCATCGACTCTCCCAAGGGCGACGAGCGCCGCAGGCAGTGCTGGGCCATCACCCATGCGATCCAGGACGGCTTCCGCAAGGAGGGCTTCGACATCGGAGAGGCGGAGGCCTGCGTGACCCCCGTGCATATCAAGGGAGGCGTGGCACAGGCTACCAAGATGGCCAAGGACCTCAGGGAGAACTACAAGATTTTCTGCTCCATAGTCATCTATCCCGTGATCCCGAAGGGCATGGTGATTTTCCGCATCGTGTCCACCGCAGCCCACACCATGGAGGATGTGGACTATACGCTCAACGCATTCAAGGAAATCAGGGCCAAGCTCGACGCCGGCGAATACGACGGTGACGACATAGCCGGCATGACCATAGAATGAGTTGGTTCGCTGACAAGGTGATAATCGTGACGGGAGCCAGCTCCGGAATCGGACTGGCTTTCGCCCCCCCTTTTCGGGAGGGAGGGCGCGAAGGTCGTCATGGCCGCGCGTTCGATCGACAGGCTCGAAGCCCTTGCTCCGAGCGTGGCCCCCGCCGACAGGGTGCTCTGCGTCAGGTGCGACGTCTCTTCGGAGCAGGACTGCCGCAGCATGGTTGAGGCGGCGGTCGCGCGTTTCGGACGCATCGACATACTCGTCAACAACGCCGGAATCTCGATGAGGGCGATGTTCAGGGACCTTGACCTCAAGGTCATCCATTCCCTGATGGACGTCAACTTCTGGGGTACGGTCAACTGCACCAAGTATGCGCTGCCGTGGCTGCTCGAGAGCAGGGGCTCGGTGGTCGGGGTGATTTCGATCGCCGGATATTCCGCTCTGCCCGCGCGTACCGGCTACAGCGCGTCCAAATATGCGGTGCGCGGTTTCCTCGACACGCTGAGGATAGAGCATCTCAAGGACGGGCTCAACGTGCTGGTGTTCGCCCCCGGCTACACTTCGTCCAACGTGCGCAACGCGGCTCTCACCGCCGACGGTTCCGCCCAGGGGGAGACCCCTCTCGAGGAGGGGAAGCTCATGAGCGCCGAGGCTGTGGCGGAGAAGCTGGCGAAGGCCTTGCGCAGACGCAGGTCGGAAGTCATACTCACCGCTCTCGGCAAGGTCACGGTGCTTGCGCACAGGCTGTTCCCGAGGCTGACAGACAGACTGACATATTCCTATATCGCCCGCGAGGCCGGAAGCCCCTTCAAATAGCAGAATCATGAAAAGAGACAGACTGGCCAGGATTTTTCCTCTGGTGATCATATTCCTTGTCGTGTTCTTCCTGATGCCGAGGAACTCCAAGTTCCCCTACGACTACAGGAAGGGGCGCGAGTGGAAATACGAGACGCTTTTCGCACAGTTCGACTTCCCGATCTACAAGACCGAGGAGCAGATGCGCGAGGAGAGGAACAGCTCGTCCGGTTCAGTGGTCCCTTACTACAGATATTCCGAGGAGGCCAGCGCGAAGTCCATCAGCTCCATAGAGCGTCTGCCGCTCGGCAGCCTCCGGAGCGTGGTGGTGTCGCAGGTGCGCTCCATCTACAACAAGGGTGTCATCGAGGACAGGAGCCGCAGGGACGAGCTCCCTGAGTCGGAGGTGATCTACGTGCAGCGCGACAAGCGGGCCGTGAAATATCCTTCCACCGAGGTCTATTCGCTCTCCGACGCCAGGAACAAGCTGCTTTCCGACCTGAGCGCGATGGCGCTCGGGGTCAATGTGGATTCGCTGCTCCGCAAGAACGGGGTGTATGACCTCATTGTCCCGAACCTGGTCTACGACGAGCAGGCCACCGAACTGGTCCATGAGGAGTCCGGAGGGGGAGTGTCCCCGACTTCCGGCTATGTGACCGCCGGCCAGCTGATAGTTTCGGAAGGGGAGATAGTGACCGCCGAGATCGAGCAGATGCTGGACTCCTACAAGAAGGAGTTCGAGGCCAACGTCGGCTATCTCGGCCCGCCGGTGCTGATACTGCTGGGCAATCTCGTGATAGCGGCCGCCCTCGTGGTGCTGCTGTATTTCGTGGTGTGGTTCGGCTGCCCCGAGATTTTCCACGACTCGCGCTACCCCTATCTGCTGCTGCTCTATCTGCTGTTCTCGTGTCTGACGCTGCTGGTGCTCAAGGCGAACGAGCAGCTGCTCTACGCCGTGCCCTTCACGCTCTCGGCCCTGATGATGCAGACCTTCCTGCCGATGCGCAAGGTGGTGCCGCTCTATGTGGCCATGCTGTCGCCGCTGCTGCTGTTCAGCCACGACGGCGCCGTGCTGTTCGTGATGTTCTTCGTCGCCGGCCTCGTGGTGCTCTACGTGTTCAAGTATTTCCAGCAGGGGTGGCGCCAGTTCATCGCGGCCGCCATCACCTTCGGCGTGCTGGCCCTGCTGTATCTCGGCTTCAGGGGCGCCGACCTCGTGGCCGGCAACGTGTGGTCGGCCCTGCTCAGCCTCTTCGTGGGCTCGATGCTCACCGTGGCCGGCTACCCTCTGACCTATCTTTTCGAGAGGCTGTTCAACCTGGTGTCGGATTCGCGTCTGATTGAGCTCAGCGACACCTCCAGCCCTCTCATACGCGAATTGGAGCAGAAGGCTCCAGGCACCTTCCAGCATTCGCTCCAGGTGATGAACATGGCGGACTTCGTGGCCAGGGCGGTGGGCGTGAACCCCGAGCTGGTGCGGGTCGGCGCCCTCTATCACGACATTGGCAAGATGAACAACCCTCTGTGTTTCGTGGAGAACGAATTCATCGTTCCCAAGGACGACGAGGAGCATAAATACCATACCGGGCTCTCTCCCCTGCAGAGCGCCCATGACATAATCCGGCACGTGAGCGACGGAGTGGAGATTGCCAGGAAGAACCGTCTTCCCAAGGCTGTGGTCGATTTCATTGCGACCCACCACGGCACCACCGTCGTCAGCTTCTTCTACGACAAGTTCCTCAAGGAGGGCGGCGACCCGTCGCAGAAGTCCGAGTTCACCTATCCCGGAGTCAAGCCGCATACCAAGCCGCAGATCATACTGATGCTGTGCGACAGCATCGAGGCCGCCTCCCGTACGCTCAGGGCCAACACCCCGCAGGCCTATTCCGACTTCGTGGAGCGCATAGTCGCCGGCAAGATGGCGGAAGGCCAGTTCGACGACGCCGACATCACGATCAGCGAGCTCAACATAGTCAAGGAGACGCTCAAGCAATACCTTGCACAGCTTAACCACGAGCGCGTGGTTTATCCCAGGACCAAAATGAACAACAAATAATTATGAAAGTATCACAGAACAAGATCGACGACCTCAATCTCGAACTGACCGTGGAGGTTGAAGCTGCGGATTACGCAGAAATTGAAAGGAAGAAGCTTGCGGAGCGCAAGCGCAACGCCGATTTCAAGGGTTTCCGTAAGGGAATGGTTCCTCTGACCATGATCAAGAGGGTCTATGGTGAGCAGTGCCTCGCCGAATCCGTCAACCAGGTGCTCTCCGAGGCGCTTGACAAGCATATCAGCGAGAACAAGCTCAACATTCTCGGCGAGCCTCTCACCTCCGAGAAACAGCCTGAGATAGAGTGGGTCGACGGCAACGCCTTCACCTTCGTCTTCGACGTGGCCCTCTCTCCCGAGGTGAAGCTCGAGGTCGAGAAGAAGGACACCGTGCCTTCCTACAACGTGAGCGTCTCCGCCGACGAGAAGTCCAAGATGGTCGAGAGCCTCAAGAAATACTATGAGGAGAAGAAGGAGGAGAAGTCCGACGAGGACATCGCCAAGGAGGCTGACGAGCGTCTTTCCGCACAGTACAAGAACGAGGCGGAGTGGAGGCTCAACAAGGACATCCGCGACTATTTCGTGAAGAAGGCCGGAATCGAGCTTCCGGAGGCTTTCCTGAAGCGCTGGCTCGTGGTCGCCAACGGCGACAAGCTGACCGCCGAGGACGTGGAGAAGGATTTCCCTGGCTTCGCGGCCGACTTCAAGTGGCAGCTCGTGCGCGGATTCCTGATGCGCAAGTATGAGTTCAAGGTGGAGGAGAAGGATCTGCGCGACGCCGCAGAGTCGATGATCCGCTATCAGTATGCGATGTACGGCATCACCGACGCCCCCAAGGACATCATCGACGAGGCCGTGGTGAACATGCTGCATGACCGCCGCCAGGTGGAGCGTCTCGCCGAGCAGGTCGAGGACGGCAAGGTGATGGGCAAGCTCAAGGAGGAGATCACCCTCAAGTCAACCAAGATCACTTCCGACAAGTTCCGCGAGCTGAAGTAGCTTCACTTCCGTCGCAACAGCGTGAGTTCCGGCAGGCCCATGGGTCTGCCGGAACTTTTTCGTGTCGCCTCCGCCGGTATCAGATCGAGCTGGGAGGAGTGCGGCCCTATCGCTTGATGTTGATGGGGACGGCTTTGTAGCCGAGGCGCTGGAGTTCGATTCCGGCGCCTATTCTGTATAGCACTGAATAGGAGCGGGTGAGCACGAAGAAGCCCTGCTCCGTCTGCGTCTCGATGCCTTCGTGCCGTATTAGACCGAGGGTGGCGAGGGCGCAGCTCAGCAGGGTGTCTGAGATTCTTTTCGCTTCGGGGCTGTCGAGCTCGAGCCCGAGCAGGTCGCGCAGCACGTGCTCGTCCATGTCGTCCCAGCCGCGTGTGCCGTAGAACGAACGGTAGGGGTCGTCCTTGTGCCCCTGCCAGTCCGCGTCCCACCAGTGGGCGACGGCGATTCCGAGGAATCCGGCCCAGGAAATCGCCGCTTCGGGGTATGTGTTGAAATTCTCTACCGCGTCGGCCACGTAGTCCTTGATGTAGTCGTCCCATCTGGCGTCGATGTCGTCGGAGCGCAGCAGCATGTCGCCGACCAGGCCGGCGCCGCGGCATATCTTCACAAGCCCGTCTTCGAGCGTGCGTTCGTATCTGTCATAGAGTTCGGTGTCTTTCATCTTGTCATATTCTTTTCACCTTCGTGACGGCCTTCATGTTGGATATCTGCGAGATCACCTTGTCGAGCTCGGTGTTCGAGGGCACGAGCAGCCGTATCTGGATTTCATAGCTGCCGGTGCGGGGGTTCTCCTTGACGTTGCAAGAACGCATCGACACCCTGAACTGGCCGATCACGTCCATTATCGAGGACAGGACCGGATGGTCGATGGCCGCGGTGACGGACAGGGTGCACTGGAAGTCGCCGGAGGAGGCGTTGTCCTGCCATACGACCTTCTGTATGCGGTAGGGGAACCTCTCGATGAGCCTGGCGGCGTTCGGGCAGGACATGCGGTGGATCTTGATGCCTTCGGTGCGCGTCACGAAGCCGAACACGTCGTCGCCGAACACGGGGTTGCAGCATTTTGAGAGCTTGTAGTCCAGTCCCTTGACGTTCTTGGCGTTGATAACGAGTATGTCGTCGGAAGAGGCTGCCGAGCCGCCGTAGGTCTTCTTCTCCTCGGAGGCGGCGTCCGGTTTCTGGCTGGCGTGCTCCTCCTTCTGGGCCTGCTTCTGCAGCAGGAATTCCTTGATGTCGTTGATGTCGAGCTCTTCCGCCGCGATGGCCGCCATCATGCTCATTTCGGAGTTGAACCTGGCGGACTTCATGAATTCGGTGAGCAGTTCGTCGGGGAATTCGAGCTTCCAGTTGCGGAGCCTGCGTTCGAGTATCTCGCGGCCTTCCGCGGCGGCCTTGCGCTCTTCGGCGTCGAGCTCCTGCTTGATTTTCGTGCGTGCCTTGGAGGTGACCACCCAGGCGAGCCAGTCGCGGCTCGGCCTCTGGTTCTTTCCGGTCATTATCTCGACCACGTCGCCGGTCTTCAGCTTTTCCTTGATCTGCACCGGCTTGCCGTTGACTTTTCCGCCGGTGCAGCGGCTGCCGAGGTTGGTGTGTATGCTGAATGCGAAGTCCAGCACTGATGAGCCGGCCGCGAGTATGCGCAGCTCCCCGGTGGGCGTGAACACGAAAATCTCCTTGTCGGGAGGGGCGGGAAGGTGTTCAGGGCTGGCTTCGAGCGGATGTTCGAGCGAGTCGCGCACCGACTGCAGCCAGCGGTCGATGGAGGCTTCGTGGCGTATGCCCTTGTAGGCCCAGTGCGCCGCGTTGCCGCTCTCGGCCTCGATGTCCATGCGCTTGGTGCGTATCTGCACCTCCAGCGACTGCCCGAGCTTGTTCTTCACGGTGATGTGCAGCGATTCGTAGCCGTTGGGCCGGGGAGTGGTGAGCCAGTCGCGCAGCCGGGAGATGTCGGGCTCATACTCCTCGGTCACGTAGGAGTAGACCTTCCAGCAGAGGTCCTTCTCGAGCCTGGGGTCGTCGGCGCAGTCGATGATGAAGCGTATCGCGAACACGTCGTGTACGCCTTCGAAGGGCACTTTCTGCACCTGCATCTTGCGGTAGATGGAGAATGCGCTCTTGGTGCGCGCCTTCAGTTTGTATTTTATGCCGGCCTCGGAGAGCTTGCGCTCGAGGGGGCGTATGAATTCGGCTGTCAGCTGCTCGCGGTCCTTTTCGGTGGCCTTGAGCTTGTTGGTGATGGCCCTGTACTGCTCGGGGTTGGAGTAGCGGAAGTAGATGTTGCCGAGCTCCGTGTTGATGTTGTAGAGGCCGAGCTGGTGGGCCAGCGGCATGTAGAGCATGGTGGTCTCCAGCAGTTTCTGGTCGCGGGAGCTCTTGGGGAACATGCGCAGGTTGCGCATTACCTCGAGGCGGTCGGCGATCTTGAGCACGATGACGCGGGGGTCGCGGGAGTACTGGACTATCAGTTTCTTGTAGTTCTCGGCCTCGAGGCGCGTGTCCTTGGGCTTGATCGTGGAAATCTTGTTGAGGCCGTCGACTATCGTGCGCACGTCCTGGGGGAAGGCGCTGATGTCGATGTCCTTGTGGATGCGGGTGGCTTCGTGGAGGTAGACCGCGGCCACGCATTCGTCCGGCAGCCCGATTTCGTCTTCCACTATGCGGGCGACGCTGTCGGGATGACCGATGAAGGGCGAGCCGTCGTAGCGGGTCTCGTCCGTGAGCGCCGAAGCTGCGACGGCGCGTGCCTTTTCGATAAGATTGTCCATTATGGCAAATATAGTCTTTTTTCTTGTCAGATGTCGCGCTGTTCTGAACTAAAGCGCGGCTGCAGGATGGATTCCAATATATGTGCCGTTGTTTTGGATTTTTTCGGAGTTTATGATATATTTGCAATATCAAAAAGATATTAGTTATGAAAGAATTTCAGTTCAAGGGTTTCGTGATGAACGGCTTCGTGATGCTGTTCCTCCACCACATCGTGTTTCTGGCGCTTGTCATAGGATGTTTTCTCACGGAGATGCTCGGCATGGCGGTTCTCGGCACGGTGCTGGCCATAATCTGGTTCGCATTCTATGCGGGCTATGTCCAGCTGGAACCTAACGAGGCCAGGGTGATGGTCTTCTTCGGAAAATACAGGGGAACCTTCAGCAGGACCGGCTTCTACTGGGTGAACCCTCTGCTCACCAAGAAGAAACTTTCGCTCAGGGCGAGGAACCTCGACGTGGAGCCCATCAAGGTCAACGACAAGGTCGGCAATCCGATAATGGTCGGCCTGGTGCTGGTCTGGAGGCTCAAGGACACCTATAAGGCCCTGTTCGAGATCGACTCGCAGACCATGGCCGGAACTGTGCATGGTTCAAATGCTGCCGTTGTTGCCGCGAACCGCATGGCTTCGGTGATGAACGCATTGGAGAATTTCGTGAAGATACAGAGCGACGCCGCCCTGCGCCAGGTGGCCGCTGACTACAATTACGACAACAACGAGGCCGGACAGGACGAGGTGACCCTGCGCTCCGGAGGGGAGGAAGTCAATGAAATACTCGAGAAGACCCTTAACGACAGGCTTGCGATGGCTGGAATAGAGGTCGTGGAGGCGCGTATCAATTATCTGGCGTACGCTCCCGAAATCGCAGCCGTGATGCTCCGCCGCCAGCAGGCCGCCGCTGTGATATCCGCCCGTGAGAAGATAGTCGAAGGAGCGGTCTCCATGGTGAAGATGGCTCTCGACAAGCTCAAGGACGACCAGGTGGTTGAACTCGACGAGGAGCGCAAGGCCGCGATGGTGAGCAACCTGCTCGTGGTGCTCTGCGGCGACGAGTCCGCCCAGCCCGTGGTGAACACCGGAACCATCTATCAGTAGCCAGCGATGCCCAGGAAGCCTGCTTCAGATATGGAGAGCTTCGTGCTTCGCGTGGATGCGGAAACCATGGCAGCCCTCAAGAAATGGGCTGCCGATGAGTTCCGCAGCGTCAACGGGCAGCTCCAGTGGATCATCGCCGAAGCGTTGCGCAAAAGCGGCAGGAAGAAAAGCGCTCAGGGCTGATTCTCCGTCCCTTCGACAGTCAGTCCTGTGCCGATTGGGATTGATTCAAAATCCTGCATGGCCTTGCTGCGTTTATAGCCGGATTTGAGATAAAGCGGAAAATCTATGGAGGTCATGGAGTTGTCAATGCGCTCGTCCTTACCCCACGAAGGCTTGTCTTTCCATTTTTCCTGAAGGTCCCTGTCGCAGTCGACCAGTGCGAGCGCGATGAAGTATTTGCCGGGGGAGAGAATGATGGTCTCTTCCGGCTCGATTTGGCATTTCGTCTTCTTTTCGCTGACAGGGATATTGCAGTATATCGGTTTCGTGAGCACATTGTCGAATGATGCCGGAGAGCCTTCCGTCTTATAGATATTGACGCCCAGCACGCATCTTGGCAAGGCGTTCCGCAGTACTTCGAAGGAGATTTTCCTGACAGTGAATTCTTTCCTGACTTCGATCACCGAACCTATTTCCATACCGGTGCTGGACGGCTCCATAGTCGCGACGCCTCCGGGCACCCGCGCACCTTTACCGACCAGTTTCTTGTCCTTTTTCTTCCCGGGAGTCACGACTGCCGCGGCAAGCCGGTTTTCTTCGAGAATCACGGTCACCGGTCCGTCTGCGGCGATAATCTCCGTCGCCGGAATGCTCTTTTCCTTGTATGAAACATGGAAGAACATCAAGTCAGCGTCTGTTGTGTCCGGCAGTTCCAGGCTGAAGGTGCCTTCTGAATCTGAGACCGTGCCTATGTTACTGCCGGGGATGCCTACCGCCACATATTCTATGCTATGTCCGTCGCGGTCAGTGATATGTCCGACAATCGTTTTCAGGCTGTCCTGCGCCGCCGCACCCGTGCATAAGGCCAGGAGAAGGAATAACGGAAGATATTTTAGCATGGCGCGAACCGATGAAAAAAATATGCCACCACAGCTGCGCGTGCGGGTAGTTCTGCTTGCATGCTTCGATCCTGTCCATATCCTTTGTCGTCTGTGTCGTCGCGGACAGGCTTCCTGCCAGCACGAGGGCGTCACTCCGTCGGAATACTGCCGGAAGCTGCGGAGCTGACAAATCCCCGACGCTTCTTTACCGGCTTCCAGCGCTTTTCGGTGAATGCTTTTTAAATGCATAAAAGGAAGTTTTTAGCCACAAAAGAGTTATCTTAGCAACTATGAACTTTGAAAAGCATCAGTCTATGAACAAATCCGTCAGCATATTAGACAAAGAATATAAAGAATGGGTGAAAGACCTCGCCTTGCGGTATAGGAACAGCCAGATAAAGGCTGCGGTGAAGGTGAACACTGAAATGCTAAAATTCTATTGGGAATTGGGCAAGGATATTGTAGAATTGCACGCCGAGAAACGTTGGGGCGACAAGGTGATGAACCGTCTTTCCATCGATTTGCGCGAAGCCATGCCCGGCGTATCAGGACTGACACAACGCAATATCTACTATTGTAAACAATTTTATCTGCTATATTCTCCGGCACTTGAAACTTTGCCCCAAGCTGGGGCAAAATCTTCCGAAGAAAAATTGCCCCAACCTGTGGCACGATTCCAATCGGATATTTTCAGTGTGCCATGGGGACACCATAAGATACTGATAGATAAATGTAAAGACAATCTTGACAAGGCTGCTTTTTATGTCCGCCAGACCATAGAAAATGGTTGGAGCCGGGCCATGTTGCTCAACTTTATTGGTACGGGCATGTACGAGCGGCAAGGAAAGGCTTTGACCAACTTCAAGCACACATTGCCTGATACCGACAGCGGGTTGGCTCAGGAAATAACGAAAGATCCATATAACTTCGCATTCACAGGTATTACCAAACCTTATAATGAGCGTATCCTCAAAGATGCGCTGCTCAACAATATCACCCGGTTCCTCACCGAATTGGGTACGGGTTTCGCTTATGTCGGCAAGGAATACCGCCTGCAAGTAGGCGAAACGGAAAACTTTATCGACCTGCTTTTCTACAACCTCAACCTGTCGTGCTATGTCGTGATAGAGGTAAAGATAGGGAAGTTCAGCTTCAATGATGTGGGGCAATTAGGCGGCTATGTCGTGGCTTGCAACCATATCTTGCGCAAGGAAGGGAGAGATAATCCGACCATCGGACTGCTTATCTGCAAGGAGAAAGACCGTATCCAGGCGCAATATGCTTTAGAGTCGAGCAGCCAGCCTATTGGAATTTCAGAATACGACCTTGAACGGTTCTATCCCGAAAAGATAGAGGGCACGATGCCGACCATCGAAGAACTGGAATTGTCTTTAGGTGATGAATGACCTTGACGCGTGGTAATTGAAGCACGAGGGCGTCACTCCGTTGGAATACTGCCGTCTGCTGTTATTTCCTTGATAATTCTTGCCGGAACGCCCCCGACAACAACATTTGCCGGAACATTTTTAGTCACCACCGCTCCGGCTGCGACGACCGCATTGTCGCCGATAGCCACGCCTTGAAGGATAGTCGAGTTCGAGCCGACCCATACATTCTTGCCAAGTACTATCGGGGCGGGGTAAGTGTGCTTGCGGTCTTCGGGTGACAAACCATGGTTCAGCGTGGCGAACACGACGTTGTGCCCAATCTGGCATCCGTCGCCAAGGATGACGCTTCCATGATCCTGAAAATGGCAGCAGGCATTGATGAAGACATTCTCCCCGACGCTGATGTTCTTGCCGAAATCCGTATAGAATGGCGGGAAGACGCGCAGCGATGAAGGCACATCGTAGCCGAACAATTCCGAAAGAAGAGCGCGTACTTTTTCCTGGGTGTGGTAAGCCGAGTTCAGCCGGAAGGTGATGCGGCGGGCGTCATCGCTCATCTCGTCCATAAAGATATGGATATCTTCTGTGTCGAGGGCGCGGCCTGTCTTTACATAGTCTTTGAATTCACTGACAGTCATATGATAAATAATTGATGTTGAAGATTGTCGGGGTATCTTATCGCAAAGATACGGCCGCCCGGGCGGATAAACCATGGATATATCCGCCGAGTTTGTATCGATTTTACGGAAAAAAGTACCGCGACTGCGTTTTTGCCCTGTCTTCTTCTGATGCTTTCCGAGGAAAAGCGTAATTTTGGGACAAACGAAACGAACATGGAAATCATCAAGGCGGACACCATCGAACAGTATAACCGGTTTTTCGGATTCCGCACCCAGCATCCGCTGGTCAGCGTCGTACATTTCGACCGTTCGGAAGGCCAGCCGGCCGAATCCGCATACCGGATGACATTCGGCTTCTACGCCCTCTTCCTGAAGAAGACCGTGGGCTGCACCATCAATTATGGAAAGACCAAATACGACTACGACGACGAGACCGTGGTATGCTTCGCTCCCGGGCAGACTATCGGCGTCCAGAGCATCGAGGGCGGCCCCGTGCCCGAAGCCGACGCCCTGCTGTTCCACCCTGATTTCCTGCACCGCACGCCTCTTGCCCAGAAGATAAGGCAGTACACCTTCTTCTCCTATGCATCCAATGAAGCCCTGCACCTCTCGGTCGACGAGCGGCTGATCATACAGGACTACATGGGCAAGATAGCCCGCGAACTCGAGCACCCGATCGACAAGTTCTCCGAGCCTCTGATCATCTCCAACATCGAGGTTCTGCTCAACTACTGCATGCGTTTCTACGAGCGCCAGTTCATCACACGCGAGGAATTGAACAACGATGTGCTCGTGCGCTTCGAGCAGCTGCTGGACGACTACTGGGATTCCGGAATGGCGCAGCTGCACGGACTGCCCACCGTGAAGTACTTTGCCGACAAGGTATGCCTTTCACCCAACTATTTCGGCGACCTGGTGAAGTCGGAGACCGGCAGGACCGCTAGAGAGCACATACAGCTCAAGATACTCGAAAAAGCGAAGAACGCCCTTTTCGAGCCGGAGTCAAGCACGAAGCAGATTGCCGACATGCTCGGCTTCCAGTACCCGCAGCATTTCCTGCGCTTCTTCAAGAAAGAAGTCGGATGCACGCCCAAGGAATACCTCGCCCGGAAAGACAAGACTGTGGCATAGTGATATGGGCATTTCTGCAGGTGACATATCCGTCATGTGGCGAACTGTTACTTTATCTCATAAAAATTCATAGATAAAGTAGTAACCCGGCATTATGTCGGATTGACGAGTTTGTACTTTATCTTAAATATTTTATAAGATAAAGTACAAACTCACTCTTTGAAATTTGGCAGACACATATGGATTGAGTACCTTTGCGGAAACGGAAATATTATGCAGGACAAACTGGTTTCACGAGACAGGGAATGTGACGAACTGCAGCGGTGTCTGGAATCAGACCGCTCCGAATTTGTCATCATCAGCGGACGGAGGCGTATCGGTAAGACATATCTCATAGACAAGTTCTTCAACTATAAATATGATTTCACCTTTGTCGGCGAGCACAACACTCCGGCTTCGGTGCAGATACAGAATTTCATGAGGGCGATCAAGCGTCATTCGAAAAGAAGACAGCCGAAAGCCGGGACATGGTATGATGCCTTCAATGCGCTTGAAGATTATCTGGAGACATTGCCTTCAGACCGGAAAAAAGTCATATTCATTGATGAAATGCCTTGGATGGATACGCAGAGGTCGAATTTTGTCAATGCCCTGGAAACATTCTGGAACGGCTGGGGCAACAGGCGTACAGACATCATGCTCATCGCCACAGGATCGGCGACATCATGGATGGCGGACAAGATAGAAGCCAATCAGGGAGGACTGCACGCAAGAGTGACCTGCAACCTGCATCTTTCCCCGTTCAACCTGCATGGGACGGAAGAATATCTGAGGCAGCGCAACTGCAGATGGGACAGATACCAGATTCTGCAATGTTATATGATATTCGGCGGCGTTCCCTTTTACCTGAGCCTCCTGAATACCTCTGACAGTCTTGCACAGAACATTGACCGGCTCTTTTTTGCAGATGGTGCCCATCTCAAAGGGGAATTCGACGAACTGTACAATGCCCTGTTCAGCAATGCCGACACATATATATCAATAGTCAAGTTATTGTCGGAGAACAAGTCCGGACTGACAAGGGAGGACATAGCAAAAGCCACAGGTCTGGAAGGCTCTTTCTTAAGCAAGATACTGAAGAACCTTGAACGCTGCGATTTCGTAACCCGTCTGTCACATTTCGGGAGCAAGACCCGAGGAAGCATTTTCAGGCTTACGGACTTCTTTACATTGTTTTATTACAAGTTCATAGAATCCAACAATGCCAAGGATGAAAGGTGGTGGAGCAACAACATGGATTCCCGCAGCGTCTCTGCATGGATGGGACTCAGTTTTGAACTTGTGTGTCTGGGACATCACCGGCAGATAAAGGCGGCACTCGGAATAGCCGGTGTCGGAACGGCCATATCCTCATGGAGAAGCAAGGCAGATTCTGACAAAAACATGCCTGGCTTCCAGATTGATATGATTATCGAGCGAGCAGACCGTATCATCCATTTGTGCGAAATGAAGTTCAGCACTGACCGTTATGCCATCACTGATAATTACGAGATGAAACTCCGTGAACGGATGGGATTATTCCGTATGGCGACAAAGACCAGAAAGACATTGGTAATCACATTTGTCACCACATACGGAGTGGTGGACGGAAAACATAAAAGTATCGTCCACAGTGAAGTCACCATGGACGACCTTTTCAAATCATAGGAATATTATTGTTACGGAAGTCGGCCTATCATTGTCCTGATAGCATAAACGACAGATGTGGGACGGATTCTTGCCGCAGACAGGGCAGTTGACAGGCTCGAAGCGGTCACGAACCGTTTTCCATCCTTGGAAACCAGAAATCTACCTCTTTCAAGAATGGACTGCCAGTGTGCCTGTATGCACGACCTTCCGAGCAGAGTGTCGAAAAGCACGGCCACATGGCGGATGTTATTTACCTGAATACGGAAGCCCTCCTCGCAGGCAAAAAGAGTTTCCATATCCTCCATACGAACCGTAGGAACACAGAACAGATGGTAAGTATTGGCACAAGACACAATACCTGCCATCTGTTCCTTCGAAAAATTACACTCGAATGAAAGTGAAGCTGCGGTCGCCATTGGATCCGCATCATACGCAAATGCCGGACTATTTAGTTCAGATGTGTCATACATCCTTTTCAGTTCCATGCAATCATCCAATGAGAATGATTCGGTAGCGAACTTTTCTCGCACACAATCCTGATAATCATGCAGAATACCTCGAACTATATGGATAATCATCTCATGGCAATTCCGGCAGACCACATTGTCACAGTCTATATACCGGTGACTGTTGATGAAGTCGTCCACGAAGCGGCGATAAAGTTTGCCGCTGTCAACGACATTCCGGAGATAGGCTTCTCTCGCTGAAGCGAGCAATGCAAAAAGTCCATTCCACACATCCTGCTCGGCAGTAATGTGCCGATGATGCAAATCTCTTCCAAAAAGAGAGAATACAGTTTTCTGATCTGTTCATTTTGAAATTGATTAAATGTTTATACTATTGTGATTGTTTCCTTTTCAGATTTTCTGACAATTATAATGCTGACTTCATACAGTAAGCCAATGCCACCGCACATTCAATACAGAAGTGAAGGTAACGAAGTTTGCAATTTAACACATCTTTATCTACAGTTTCCACCCGGAAATACTTTCCTGTATATTCCACAAATGAGCATAAAGTTCGTCCTTTTTGACAAGCCCATCGTGTGTGCCTTCTTCCTCTATCCGTCCGTTATCCAAAACGATTATCTGGTCGGCATCCTTGATAGTTTTAAGCCTGTGGGCAATGGCGATAACGGTACGTCCCTTGATTAACGAATCGATTGCTTTTTGCACTTCTACTTCATTTTCGGGGTCAAGTGAGGCGGTTGCTTCGTCAAGCAGAATGATTGGCGCATCTTTTAGAATAGCACGGGCTATGGATACGCGTTGCTTTTCTCCGCCCGAAAGGGTACACCCCCCTTCGCCTACCAAGGTGTCATATCCTTTGGGCAACCGCATGATGAAATCATGGCAACAGGCTTTTTTAGCTGCGGCTATAATTTCTTCTTCCGACGCGTCAGTTTTACCAAAGCGGATATTATTGCGTATGGTGTCCTGAAACAGATAGACATCCTGAAATACCATAGAGATGTGGCTCATCAGACTTTCTGGATTTATCTCATTCATCGGAACACCATTGAAAA